>Ga0123342_1008654_pt1 | contig 12646 bp, 6 predicted proteins | sample Turbeawhitnodule_FD_89960 | JGI IMG/M metagenome (GOLD analysis project Ga0123342, IMG submission 89960) | Root nodule microbial communities of legume samples collected from Mexico - Turtle bean Mexico white nodule | ecosystem: Host-associated > Plants > Roots > Nodule | place: Mexico: Nepantla...
GGTATTTGTTTCCTTGATTCTTTTCTCTGTAATTCAGCATTGATTTTCATTATACCTTCAAAGTTTGCGAAAATCCCTCTTAAACAATTCACCCCCTCTCGTTTAAGGCCATATATTCTAACAATACCGTGGTGGTAAAGACCGACCTACCTATTTAGAAGGTCCTTCGGAAACCCGATATTGCAGGGAGAATGGTGTGTTGGGCCATAAAGTTATCAGAATTTGACATACACTATGAACCGCGTGGACCGATCAAAGACCAGGTATATGCAGACTTCATGACGGAGCTCTCACCCAAAGGCTCCGAACCCGATCCAGATGATTTCCTGTGGATCCTTTCTGTCGATGGGTCCTCCAACATACAAAGAAGTAGAGCTCGCATCATCCTGGAGGGACCAAATGGGGTCCTAATTGAACAATCCCTTAGGTTCGTGTTTAGCAGAAATGTTGTTGCAAAAGGAATTAGGAGCCCACCTCTTGTTAGCAAAGAGCAACTTGTTTCTCGTAACGGGGCAGGTCTTCGGCGAGTATCAAGCTAAAGACCGCAGCTAGCCTCGTATCTTGGGTATGTAAAGATTCTAAGAGTTGCTTTCTCTACTTTTGACCTTATTCATGTCCCTAGAGAACAAAACTTTTGAACAAACCTACTGTCCAAATTGGCCAGCTTGGGGAAAGGGGGACGACACTGATCGGTGATCCAGAAAACCCTGAGGTCATTATAGAGGAAAACCCTATAAGTAGAACCATTAGACGGCCTAGTGAGCGATTGTTGACTACACAATCTAACAGTTGTACTTAGCTACTTTTATATGACCAATTTGCGTTTTTAGTTTACATTCATGTTTTAGTTTTAAATATTTTACATTTTGTCATTTACTTTTCAGTTCTTTACATTTCATGTGTTGGTAGACAGTCTACTAGATGATTGTCTATAGACGATCTATTCTTCACTTTATTCTACATTCAGGTCATTTTTCATTTCAAAACCAATTCTCTGAGGCAAGTAATGAAGATTCTTATGCACAATTGTCGTAATTTAACATATTTTTTAACAATAAAAAATATCAATGTGTTCCTGATGATATCATCATATTGGTAGTTTTTTACTTTTCATTACATTAAAACCATGTTATTGGTTGTAGTCATTCCCATTCCACAATTTCACAACTTGGTATACTTGGTGAATCAGTTCCTAAAGAAGTACTTTCATTTTGAGAAAGTTATTGAGGCATATGAATCACTAGTAGAAGCTTGGGACAAATTCCAAGATTTATTAAGAAATTTTCCTAGTCATGGATTGGACGAATATGATCAAATGTGAACATTTCCTTATGGATTCATATATAACACAAATATTTTTTTTTGATGCCTCAATTGGAGGCAATGTTGATAGCAAACGTTGGATGAAGCTACAAAAATAATAAAGAGCATTGTCTGTTCTCATAATGGATCTCAAAGATCTAGGCTCGCACTATAGAAGCAAATCTTTGAGTTGGGAGTAAATGATGTCATTTTTCCTAGTATAAGATTTGTAGGAATAACTAGCTCCAAAAGGGGGTTGAATGGAACCTGAACTTAAATCACAAATTTAAAGACAATATAAAAGTAGCATCTAACTAGCAATAAGAAGAGAAAAGTATATACAAATTTATACTAGTTCACCCAACCACTTCAACTACGTCTAGTCCCCTTAAGCAAACTACTTAAGAGCTTTCATTAACTCTCCAGAAACAAGTATTTTGACCTCTCCGGGTACAACGAGTTTTAACACCTCTCTAGGAACAAATATTCTAACCTCTCCAGGTACAACACATCCAGGCACAACAAGTATTCTAACCTCTCCAGGTACAACAAGTATTATGACCTCTCCAGGTACACCAAGTATATTGCGTCTCCAGGTACACCAAGTATTCTGACCTCTCCAGGCACACTAGCCTTAATCTTCCCTGAGACTAAGACCTCTTAAGATATGATAAAAACACTTTAAAAGAGAGAACAATGAAAGCTCACTAGGTATACTTCAAAAAGTGAGGAATTTACAATTGTTTGCTTACAACCCAATAGACTAGACACTTTCTTTACAGCAGATGTGAATCTTGTGTTTTGAACAAAAATAATTTTCTTGAATTGTTACATATTTGTTCTCTTTGTTCTTTAACTTTGGGCTCCTTAAATAGCCTTAAAAAATGATGATCGTTGAAGCTTGAATTTGTACTTCATCATTTTAGTATTAGACTTTCCAAATGGAAACTTTTGCTTTGATTATTTCTTGTGCTCCTTGACCATTTATATGTTAACGTTGGACTTAGAGAACTTTATGTACTTGTATATATTTGAACATTGAAGCTTGAAACTTCTATACTTAAAGTTTGTACAGAATCGTACTGTAGCACCTTAATTTTGCATTAGATGCTCTATAAGGAAATTTCATATTTGATCTTATATGTGCGTCTAGAGTGCTTAAACTACTTATGTAAATAATTTGAATTTGATTTACAATATGATCATCATTAAAACAATTGGCAATTGATCAAACCCATATAGTTTTAAATTCAGAATCAAAATCTAAAAATTTCCATACCAGAAACCTCCTAGTAACATAATATCAAAACACTTATGTCTAAATAAATTATAAACGTTAAAATGTATCGAACTTTATCTGAGATCTAATTTATCAAAAGATAATTTTGAAATCAAATCAATTTTGTATATGTTTTTTTTTAAATCTCGTTTAACACTGCATTTTTTAAAATCTTCCAAATTGGCATAACTTTTTAACATTGAAGCATATAAGTATATAAAATAGGTTATATTTCATTCAGAAGATATATTTCATTCAAATGTAATCAAGAAGACAAAGATACCAAGTTTCTGAATGCCTTTTTTTTAATATTTGCATTTTGAAAACTTTCTAGAATGATTCAATTAACACGTTAAGAGAAAACTTCGATTAGAATTAGTTAATAATATCAAAATCATTTTCGAAAACATTCAACGATCATCAGAAAACATTTTCATATTACAAAGACTGGGTTTAGAACTTCCCTAATGAGTTAAAACATCTATTGTGAAAATGATGTTGATGTTGAACATGAGGTTGAACATGGGAGCTTTGATGTTTCAAATACATGATGAAGCTTAAAGCTGTGCTGCTTTTTGTTTTGGGTTTAGTCTAGGGTGTTTAGAATCTTTGTAAGATCTTTCCTATTCCCTTGCACAAATCTTGATCAATCTGTTTTAAGAAAAGTGTTTTTCTAAGCAAAGTGAAAAACAACCGATTGAATTATCGAAATAATCGGTTGTTTGTCACTTCGCTTGTTTTAAGGTTTTAAAACTGTTTTTTTGACTTGGTTAAGTAACTATCTAACCAATTCAACCGGTTAAAACGAATTTCCAACCGGTTGATTGTAACATTTCATAACAGTTTTTGAAAAACCTGTTAATTTATTTTGGATGTGAATCAAAACTGTTTTGGCAATAAATGTTGCCTTGAACGACTAGTTTTGTGTGCTATAAATATAGCCTTTCTTTCAAAAGAAAATACACAAGTTTTATATCAAACAATGTGAGATTGAAATTGATTTGAAAGAAGTTCTTCAAAAGTTTTGCAATATTTCTTTTTAGCTGTGCACTGGTACAAGGTCTGATCATAGGAGTTTCCTAGTTTCTGTAATCTCGGGTGTTTTCTATTCCTTTCATGATTCTTTTAATTGTACTTTCATAAACTTGTAAGTGTGTGTGAAATCTTGTAAAGTCAGAGGGTGTTCTGATTTGAGGTGTGTGGTTGCAAAGAGGGTGAGTGGGTCTTGTGGTTTTCAAGGTCACCACAAACAATTTCAATATTGTTGTACTAGTAGAACCCAGTGGTTGTTCTGGGAATTGGATGTAGCTCAAGGTTGAGTGAACCAATATAAAATTGGATGTGTAAATCTCTCTCTCTCACTCCTTATAACTTTTTGTTTTAATTCTTCTTTTGTTGCTGCTATAAACAACCGGTTAAAACGTATTTTCAACCTATTGAAATTCTACAAACAGTTTTTAATCATTGTTTGATTGCTTTCCTTAGTTGCTTTATCTGTGAATTGTGTTAAGGCTTCATTCCTAATCAATATTTGCGAAAATCTTTGATAAACTATTCACCCCCCTCTTGTTTAAGCCATTAATTCTTACAGTCGAGACCGTCTAACACCACGACAAAGGATGAACCATCTCACATCTTTAACATAATGAGATCGTATAGTACATTATGCATAATTAAATTACCTAACAGGTTAATCACTATGAGACCGTCTAACATGTTAAAATTGTAGATTGGCTATCATTTAAGCTTTGATACATGCACATCAATTAGCTTTGTTATACCTTTAACACATCTTATAGTGTTTGTTATCATAAAAACACAGACTTTCTTATCAAGAGAACGTCTAGCAGAAACTAGACTGTCAAGCGTCTTAATAAGATCCTTACACAAAATATTGAGTTAGTAAGTAAGATACTTAAGAAACTTCGACAATAATTACCAAAAAGGAAATCACATTTGTAGAAATCTGCATTAGTTCACTTTATTAGTGGTTGTGAGAGTTACGATCGAAATCATCTTCAAAGGTAATGTTCAGCCATGATGAAGGAACCTCAATAAGAGGGGGGTGAATTTTTTTCAAACGTTTATAGAAAGTTTTGAAGGTATGAAGAAAGTCAAAGAAGAATCATAGCCAAAGGAATCAAAGAACACAAGATAAAAAACAGTTTTAGTTGAATTCCAGAAATTCAATCGGTTGTTTATGCGATTCAACCGATTGTTTTTAGCAACAGAGTGTAAAAATTGTTAGAATGTATGGCTTTAAACTAGAGGGGGGGTGAATGGTTTAAAGAAGGGTTTTCGCAAACTTTTAAGTCTAGAATGAAATTACTTCGAGAAAACTTGATTCAAAATTTAGTTTGCCAAAAACACAAAGCAATTTAGCACAGCACCAGAAAAACAATCGATTGTTTCGCAGAAACAATCGGTTGTTTATACCGGTTCACAATATAAACTGAATTTAAAGAGTTTAAGGGATAGAGAGATTGTACACACAGAGTTATACTGGTTCACTCTTAAACCAAAAGCTACATCCAGTCTTCCCAGAAACCACTGGGGAATCCACTAAGCAATCAACCCTAAATTACTTACAACACCACCAAAGAAGTGACCTTGATCCCCTCAAAACACACTTCCTTTGGCTCAGCACAAACACCACTAAGAATGCTGATATTGACAACCTCAAGAGCACACAACATTTCTCAGCTTCACACACAGAGTTTCTTCAAAGTACAAAGGATTACACTTGTTACAGAAAGATCTGAAATCAATACAAGATGAAAATCCTATTCCACACTCTTTAAACTCAAAGCAAACTTCAACTCTTCAAAAGCAAAATCACTGAAAAACTCAAATATGTTTTTCTTTGATTTAATCTCTGTTCTTGTTTGTTACAAACATAACAAACTATTTATTGCTTTCAAAGACTGGTCAAAGCATTTAAAACTGAAGCGTAATCAGTTATAAAATCATTTAAAGCTCAGTCAAAGCACAAAACAGTTTTCTATTATGGTCCCAAAAGAAACAATCGGTTGAATACTCGAATCAATCGGTTGTTTTGGTTTGACAGCAAGTCAACCATCAAAAATAGTTTTCAACCTTTCTAAAAACTCCTAAGTATAAAACAATCGGTTGTTTCGACAAAACAACAGGTTGTTTTTCACTTAGTTTGAAAAACACTTTCAGTTAAAAGGTTTAAGAATGCTTAAGCTTTGGATTCAATCAAGAGTGGATTTACACAAAAAAATCTACCCCAGATCCTATTCTAAAACACCTTCTGCAACAGCAAGCACAACCAGCCTTCCATCAAACTTCAAAGGGTTTGGATTCTTCAAAGCTTGAACACACTTGATTCAACAAAAACAACTAAAAACATATATACAAGAGTTAAGGGAGAGAAAGAATCACACAAGCAATTTTATACTAGTTCACTCTTATACCAAGACCTACATCCAATTCCCAAAAACCTTTGGGTATCCACAAAGTAATCAAAAACCAGATTACAAACACACAACCACCAAAGAAGTGATCTTGATCCCTTCAAGACATACACTTCCTTTGGCACACCACAAACATACCACAGATCAGAACACCCTTTGATTCTGTGAACACCAGTACTTACAGAATTACAAATCAAGAAGAAATAGGATTGATCACACCTGGTACAAAATCAAATCAAAGTACACAACAAGTCCTACTTCACTCTTAGAGAAATATCCAATGCCTTATGCAATCTTGGAGAAAACTTGATTTCAAAAACTAATCTTGTAACCTTAATGCTAGGAGCGTATAACTGAACATTTATACTCCAATTAGCAGTTGAAAACATTTATTGTAAAAGCCAAATCAGTTTCAAATCATTTAAAGCAGATTAAAACAAGCTTAACAGAATTTTGTTAAAATAGTTAAAAAACAGTTGATTGTTTTGTCGAAATAATCGATTGAATTGGTTTGACAACACAGTCAACCAAATTCAAATTTGCCAAAACCAGTTTCAAAAACCTTAAGTATGAAACAACCGATTGAAACGATAAAACAAATGGTTGTTTTTATGCTTCTTCATAAAACACTCTTTTCAAAAAGCTTTGAATTAAACCAACTTTGGATTCAAACCAAGAGGGAATTAACAAATTCAAACTACCCCAGAACACACCCAACTAAGCTAAAAATATCCTTCAAGCAATCCATGGAGATTTGAAGTCATCAAAACTCTTCTTCAACAATCTCCCCCTATTTGATGAAGACAAATCACTGCTTTGCTTTGTTGAGTTCTGTTTGAATTTGAAGGTACCTGCAAAACAATCAAAACAACAGTACCAGAGAGTAATTCCATCCAGAATCTCTTACACTACTGAACCAGCTTCCACTATGTGATTTCCACAAAGAAAAACCACAAAATCAATGTGAAAAACTAGTGTAATTAGGAGAGAAAATCAGAGTTTCCTACACAACTATATATCAGCAATTAAAACAATTATATACAACAACAAACCAACATATTCTCCCCCATATTTGTCTTCACAAATAGAGTAAATCAGTTTGAATATATAAAAATTTAAGAAAGGTTTTGAGAATCAACAATTCCCAACTCATTTATTAAGAGAAAGAGCTTGTCCTTTGGCAAAGGCTTGGAGAAAATGTATGTCAGTTAATTTTCTGTTTCAATGAATTTCACTTCACAATCTCCATTACTGACATGATCCCGAATAAAGTGATGTCGGATCTCAATGTGTTTTGTTCTGGAGTGTTGAATCTGATTTTTGGTGAGATTTATAGCACTTGTGTTATCACATAGCAAAGGCACCTTGCTAACATGCAGTCCAAAATCTTCCAATTACTACTTCATCCAAAGAATCTAATCTGATATAGGAACCAAAGTCCACACATCATTTCTGGTAAACTGGTTAAGCTCCTCATGCATAGTAGCAACCCAACTTTCATCCTTAAGAGCTTCACTAATTGACTTAAGCTCAACTTGAGAGACAATTGTCATGTGTTTGCAGTAGTTTGAGATAGTTCTTTTGGTAGACACGCCTTTCTGAATCTGCCCAATAATGTTCTCCACAGAAAGATCCCTGGGAATTCTCCATTCTTGAGGTAATTCATCCTGCTGTAGAAATTCAACTGGTTGTCTCTCAAAAACAGTCGGTTGTTTTTCTGGACAATTCTCCAGATTCTTCAAGGTAGTGATATGCTCATCTTCCTCTGCAAGATTTCTTTGAGATTCCTTTTCTGCATGATTAGTTTCATAAAAATTGACATGTATAGATTCTTCTACAGTTACGAGCCTTTTATTATATATTCTATAAGCATGACTAGATAAGGAATAGCTAAGAAAAATACCAACATCAACTTTCTCATCAAATTTTCCAAGACTTTCCTTACCATTATTCAAAATGTAGCATTTGCATCCAAATACCTTTAGATGACCAATGTTTGGTTTCCTGCCATTGAATAACTCATATGGAGTCTTTTTTAAGATAGGCCTTATGAGAACCCTGTTCATGACATAGCAAGTAGTGCTTACAGCATCCACCCAAAAGTACTTCGGCAAGGAAGATTCACTCAACATGGTCCTTGCAAGCTCTTCATGAGACCTGTTCTTCCTTTCAAAAACTTCATTCTGTTGAGGAGTTCTTGGAGCAGAGAAGTTGTGGAAGATTCCAAGCTTTTCACAAAATGAACTAAATTTTTCATTTTGAAATTCTCCACCATGATCACTTCGGATAGAACAAATGTTGTTGTATGTGGTGTTTTGCAACCTCTTAGCAAGCTTCTTGAAGGCAACAAAAACATCACTCTTTGATTCTAGAAAGAGTGTCCAGGTAAACCTGGAAAAGTCATCAACAACAAGAGCTTAGTAGTTCCCCTAAGGCTCATAGTTCTTTAAGGACCAAAAAGATCCATGTGAAGCAACTCAAGGGGCTTTGAAGTGGAAACCACATTTTTCAGTTTAAAGGAATGTTTAATTTGTTTTCCCTTTTGACAAGCTCCACAAATGTGATCTTTCTCAAACTTGAGCTTGGGTAATCCTACAACAAGATCCTTAGAAATAAGCTTATTTAAATGCAGCATGTGAATATGAGCTATTCTTCTATGCCATAACTATGATTCCTCATGTATTGTTAGAAGACAGGCAATGGAAGAAGGATGGGAGATATCAAGTAAGTAAACATTGTTGACTCTTTTACCAATCAACAATACTTCCTGTGAATTTGGTTGACGAATTTCGTAGGTGCTAGATTTGAAGGTTACTTGATAACCTTTATCACACAGCTGACTAATGCTCAGTAAGCTATGCTTCAATCCTTTTACATATAGAACATCATGAATTAGGAAGTTGCTCTTGTCATCAATGGTGCCTCTCCCAAGAATATTTCCTTTATTGTTGTCCTCATAGGTTACATGCCCTTCTTGCTTTAAACTAAGGTTCATAAACATGGATTTCTCCCCTGTCATGTGCTTGGAGCAGCCGTTGTCAAGATACCACATGTGCTGTTTTTCTATCAAGGGATCCTACATAAGACAAAAATCAAGCAACAAGATTTGGTCCCCTTACAAACTTGGATCAATGATCATTGGATTTGTTGAAGCTTTAAGATTCTTAGGAATCCATTTCATAACACCTTTAGGAACAGAAAATTTCCTAATATTGCAGTACCTAACATAATGGCCTCTTTTCATACAATAGAAACAAGTAACAACCGGTTGTTTCGATTTTTCAACTGGTTGAAATTTCCTGAAAGTTGAATAAGGCTTAGAAACACCACTCTTGCTTTGTGGATTAAACCCCAGTCCAGATTTACCAAAAACACAATTTTGAGATGCTAGGATAGTTTCAAAATTTGATTTTCCTTTAGAAAGTTTGTCCACAGTTTTCACAAGATAGTGAATCTTCTTTTCAAGAGATTCAAAATTTTCACAAACATTTGAGTCATTCTTGCAAGAAGATCTTTTATATGACTGTTTCAGATTTTCAAAATCATTTTTCAAGTTTTCCAATTCTTCTTCCAAGACTTTCACTCTCTTTTCCAGCCAATTATTCAACCCTCTTAACCTATTGTTTGAAAGAGCCAGTTTGTTAGCTTCTTCATGTGTTTCCTTAAAAGCATTAAGAAGTTGACTATAATTTTCACTATCAATAGAAGATTTGGAACTTACACTACTTGAGTCACTTTCTTGCCTTGTCATTAAACACAAGTTTGCTTCTTCTTCTTCACTTCAAGAGTAGCTTGAGGATTTATCATTATAAACTCTTCTTGATTTTCCTTTCTTCTCATGCTTCTTGAAGTCTTTCCTCTCTTTGTTAGGACATTTAGTTTTAATATGACCCTGTTCACCACATCCAAAGCAAGTATACTTGTTAGAATTAAAATTGATAGATTTCTTGTTGTCATACCTATTGGATAGGTGAATCTTGCTATTTCTCTTCTTTAGGAACTTGCTGAATTTTTTGGACAGCAAGCTAAATGTTTTCTCATCTCTTTCATCACTTGAGTCTTGACAACTTTTGTTCCCAACAGCCTTCAGTGCAATTGATTTGACACGCTTGTCCTCATTTTCTTGAAGGTTCAACCTATCCATCTCCAACTCGTGCTCTCTTAGCTTTCCAAACAATGAGACAATGGTTATGGAGGTGAGATCCTTCGATTCAGATATGGCACTGACTTTGGGTGCCATGACCTATCAAGAAACTTGAGAACTTTGATGTTGAGTTCCTCTTTATCAAAAGTTTTCCCAAGGCTCATAAGATGATTTACTATGTGGGTAAACCGTTTTTGCACTTCAACAATGGTTTCACCCTTCTACATTCTAAACTTCTCATACTCTTGTATGAGAGTACGCTTTCTTGCCCTTTTCATATCATTTGTCCCTTCATGAGTCACCTTAAGAATGTCCCACATTTCCTTTGCAAATACCCTGAAAAACTGATCAGAACTTAAAGCAGATGTGATAATGTCCTTAGCAATGCAATCATATTGAACTTTCTTACTTTCTTGCTCAGTCCATTGGGACCAAGGTTTTTCATAAATAACTTTTTCATTTTCAACCATAGGAATAAAAGGTCCATATTTAATTGCATTCCAAATACCTTTGTCAATAGATTCAACAAAGATTTTCATTCGTACCTTCCAAAATTGGTAATTCACACCACAAAACAATGGTGGTCTATTTATAGAAGCACCTTTCCCAAAAGGTAGCTTATCAGCCATCAATTTAGAACTTTTGATCAACTTGAATATCTTTCAAGAACCTAGCTCTGATATTAATTGTTAAAATTGAGGGCCTTAAATAAGAGGGTGTGAATCTTAATGCTAGGAGCGTATAACTGAACATTTATACTCCAATTAGTAGTTGAAAACATTTATTGTAAAAGCCAAATCAGTTTCAAATCATTTAAAGCAGATTTAACAAACTTAACATAATTTTGCTGAGACAGTTAAAAAAACAGTCGATTGTTTTGTTGAAATAACCGATTGAATTGGTTTGACAGCACAGTCAACCAAATCCAAATTTGCCATAACCAGATTCAAAAACCTTAAGTATGAAACAACCGATTGAAACGATAAAACAAATGGTTTTTTCTGCTTCTTCATAAAACACTCTTTTCAAAAAGATTTGAATTAAACCAACTTTGGATTCAAACTAAGAGTGAGTTAACAAATTCAAACTACCCCAAAACACACCCAACTAAGCTAAAAACAACCTTCAAGCAATCCATGGAGATTTGGAGTCATGAAAACTCTTTTTCAACAAAGACTACTAGATCGTTTAGTGAACAAACAACCAAAACACCACAAAACAAGTTTATATTGATTCACCCAAACTCACGAGCTATGTCCAATTCTCCCTTAAGACAATTGTTGAAGATGTTCCAGTAACCAAATCAATGATTACAATGAGTGCACAAATCACTTTTGATTATAGTGAGTACACAAACTATTCTTGGTTTTTTGTGTACATAACCAATCCTTGTTATTCGAGTACACAAACCACTATTGGTTATACTATCTTAATCTTCTTCTGAGACTAAGATCCCACAAAATAGAAAAAGAAACAACTCTCAAAGAGAGGGAAATTGTACCTTCATCTTAATGCCTTCTTATATGTCTTAAAGATGACCATTGATTCAACAAAAAATCTTAATATCTGATTAGATTTTCAACTACAAGAATCTTGCCTTCCTTGAAAATTGTTGATTGGAAGCTTGATATGGAAAGTCTTGATCTTAACAAGATTCTATCTTCTCTCTTGAAAAGGAAACAATTCAAACACATAACAAATATGACAATAATTAGATTTAAATTTCATATTACATCATATCATGTTTCAAATAGTTTCCTTTTAGAGTTTCTAATGTAACAATTGTGAAGATACATACTTTTTATATTATTTTATTTTTCTAGTTTTGTTTATTGCAATGTTACGCGTGTTTATAGTTTCTAAAGATAATTTCAATTTGCTCTATTAAAATGTTTTGTGATTACTACTCTTTGATTTAAAACAAATATGTTTAAACAATAATATAGCTACTACTAGACTGTTTAATGCTTCAAATGTTCACTTGATAGTCTGATGAGTTGTACTAGCATAAGACACATATTAGCAGGGTTCATGAGCTTAAAACATATATATAAATTGCTTACATATATATAATTTGCTTGTATAAATGTTTGTTATTATCAAAATTCTTTTGAAAGTGACTTTATTGGAGTTAGATCATCTAAAGTCTCAATAATCTACCCATTTTTTTAGATAATAAAAACTTTTAACAAACACAATAATACATATAAAAAAAACATAAGAAATTATGTACTTGGAATATAAACAAATGTTCATTCATATATTGTATTTTTTGTTTTTTTTTTTTGCAAGACCAATAATGATGTGATTCCAATAGCCATATAGAGAAAGGTTCTTGACCTTCTTAGGAATCACCTTGAATTGGACATTATAGAGGCACTTTTCTTAGAGTTGGATCATTGTTCTAAGACAAGAACTCACCAAAAACTAGTACCAAATCCCAAACTCATTTGGATGAACCAATTTTAGTCAAATTGAACCGAA
>Ga0123342_1008655_pt1 | contig 12645 bp, 12 predicted proteins | sample Turbeawhitnodule_FD_89960 | JGI IMG/M metagenome (GOLD analysis project Ga0123342, IMG submission 89960) | Root nodule microbial communities of legume samples collected from Mexico - Turtle bean Mexico white nodule | ecosystem: Host-associated > Plants > Roots > Nodule | place: Mexico: Nepantla...
AATAGCCAAGTACATCTAGTATAGTCATCGACTATAATGAGAAAAAAACGTTTTCCAAAATGAGTTGGGGTTTTATGAGGACCCCAAATGTCACAATGCAATAGATTAAATGGAGAATGAGATCTTATTGTGCTTAAAGGAAAGTGTAGCCTTGTCTGTTTAGCTTTGGGACAAATACTACAATTATTATGAATGCGAATGAGATTTTTACTGATAGGGATAGGTAGTAAGGAAGATACAAGTTGTAGACACGTCGGAGAAGGATGTATGAGGCGCTTGTGCCATAAATTAGGGTCGGTCGATATTTGAGATGCGTGGGCTTGGTTTGGAAGAGGGGACATGTAGTATAAGCCTGCGTGTTGTTTACCCGAGCCAATCATCCTCCCCGTAGCCAAGTCCTGTAAATTAGTGAACTATAGGAGTAAAAACGACACAACAATTTAGTGAACTGGTTATCTTACTAATGGACATGAGATTTAAATTAAAACAAGGAACACAAAGAACATCTTTGAAAGTGATTTTGTCATTGAATTTAATTGTGCCTGTAGATGAGATGGGCGCAGTTGAGCCTGTGGGCAGATTAACATTTGAAATAAATGATGATGAAGTGTGTGTGAAAAATTGTGACTCAGATGCAATGTGATTGGTTGCTCCGCTATCCAAAATCCATGGTTTCGTAAAAGTAGAATTAGAATAGGAGTTATGGGCAAGCAGACCTGCAGAGCTAACAAACGTGTCACTTTTACCGTTATTGTTGAGCGAGTAAATAGCTTTTGCCAATTGCTGAATTTGCTCGGCACTGAAGCCTTGTACGAGGTTTCTATCGGACTCGTTACTGATGCTTTTTTGCCATACATGATTTTTTATTTAGGGGATAAAAATGGACAGGCTGTCAGGGCACCAAGATCGGTGCTCTGATACCAATAAGAAAATGATAAAAAATGGTAAGAAGAAGAGATGTTTCTTATTGTCTTATGTGTATGGTTACATCACTTCATGTATATGAAATATATAAGGAGTTTCTCTCTCCAAATTACAATCTAATTAGGTAGGGATACTAATCATGAGATTCTATCATTATTAAATTAATTGCATATAATTGAATACAATATCGTACAATATTACATATAATTTGATAATTATTATTTCCTTAATAATGCTTTCTTCTAACTGTGATTCCAAACTCTTCACTCGTGTTCAATTCTTCACTTATCATTCCACTTGGAAGCTTCCAATCAAAGTGATATAACAACATTGCAAGGGTCACTTCGACAACTCTGGATGCATATATGCTTCCAGGGCATATCCTTCTTCCAGCTCCAAAAGGAATGTACTCAAAATTATTCCCTTTATAGTCAATAGTGCTGTCAATGAATCTCTCGGGATAAAATCTCTCTGGTTCAGTCCAATACTTTGAATTTCTTCCAATTGCTCAAGCATTGACTATGACCTTGCTTTTGGCTGGTATGTTATAACCATGTATCTCACATGTTTTACCATATTCTCTTGGAAGCAAAAAAGGGAGTGGAGGGTGTAATCTCAATGTCTCTTTCACAACTAGTTTCAAATATTTGAGTTCGTTGATGCAATTTTCATTAACCCTTCCTTTCAAGGTTATCAGACTCGTGAGAGTCCAGTAAACTCGCAGACTCGTAAGAGTCTACTTCACATAAAAAATTTAACAAAAAAAATAATTCATGATACCAATTTCATAATATTGAAATAAACAAGTTCATACACCAACAAAATAAGTAAAACAACACAAATGTTATGAAGTTTAAAAGTCTCATTCATCTAATCCTCTAAGGAAATCCTCTCTAAGATCATCATGATCATCTCATCATCATATTCATCACCATCTTCATCATCATCTTCATCACCATCAACATCATCATCAAAAACTATATTATCAAAATCAGTTGCATCTAGAATTGAATCATTTAAACTTGTTCCTCCAACTAAGTCAACATTCACACCATCATCTTCAACTTGAGTTTGCTCAACCTCAACAACATTATCTCCTTCTTCAGTTATACATTCATTATCGAACTTAATGTCTTCAAATAATTGATCTTATAATTTGTTTGTTTATCAACTTCGAGTTATACATTAAGTCATTCATTTTCTTCTGATGCAAACAATTTCTTCTTTTTGTATGAACCTATAATTAAATATGAAATTTTTGTCAATATATAAATGAAATCAAGAAAAACCTTAAATAACTTCAAGTACTCGAATTACCATTTCAAATGAGTTCCAATTACGCTCACACTCTGAAGAACTACAAGTTAAACTCAAAACTCGAATAGCAAACATCTTTAGTTATGGAGTTCTATCCCCAAATATCTCCCACCATTCTTCAGGGAACATAACTTTCTTACACACCTTTGCATTTTCCGAAGAAAATGTTCCTCTTGAATAGTGAAAAACAGTAAGTTGCAAATTTATTTTTGTTCTTTCTGAAACGTCATTAACCAATCTTCTCATGCATATGTACAACCCTTCCTTCACCTCAGCATCATCATTTCTAGAGTTTGGTTCATAGTGTAATTGGGGGTTTAGGTAATAGGCAATTGCATGCAAAGGCCAAAGGCCTATGAAGCTGATTTTTCCACCTCTAATCAATGATTTTCCAAACATGTTCATAACTACGTACCAATTATGTTATATTAGAAATATTTCACAAATAAATAAGTATTTAAATTTAAAATGGAAGAAAGTTAGAAATGGTACCTTTTTCTTGATATTATTAAAGTTGTTTTTAATCTTCTCTTTGGTGCAATCCATCTCCTCATATAAAAATAATCCATCTCCTTATATAAAAATGCACAGGATTAAATGAGCCTTCAAATAAATGCATAGGATTGAACATTACACTGAACGAGACTTGAGGCGTATTTATGACCTTTTCATTCTTTTTTAAGTAACAAATGGCATATATCAATGCACCACCTTTTAACGAATGATCTAGATTAAAAGGGCCTTCAAATGAGAGCACAAGATTGAACGTCACATTGAACAAAACTCAAATGCATTATGACATTTTCACACTTAGTCAACCTCATAGAGCGCATAAATCAATACACCACCTTTTAATGGATGATCCAAATTAAAATGCCTTGAATGTTACATTGAACAAGACCTCATATGCATTTATGACCTTTTCACACTTTTTAATCCTCATAAAGCATATAAATTGATGCGCCACCTTTTAACAGATCGTCTGGATTAAATGAGCCTTTAGATGAACGCACAAGATTGAACTTAAAATATTCAACTTATAAAGTCAGACCATGTACTTCGACATTCTTTTATATATAGGTTTAATGTTCATGTTACACACTATTTACTTCATAATCAATACTTACAAGCGAACCTAAATTTCACACTTCAACTATATTGTTTGCAAGTTCCTTTAACCAGCGTAATATGTTGTTATGGAAGCAAAAGATCAACCTACATCAGTTCCATGGTAACTTAATCTATGTGTCATTGACTTAATTATTAAATACTTTGACATTTAAAGTTTGGCTAATTTCTTTTGTGAAATTAAGATTTAAAAAGAAGCATTGTGTTGTCTTATTGTCATTGTGTCTGAGTCACACCCTTTAGTAGTTCCTAAACTAGATCGCAAAGTTGATGCATCTAAATGTTGATTATGATTTGGTGACAACTCTAGTATTGGAGGTGGAAACTAGAAACATATAAATTTTATTTCCCAACTAGAGAATGCACAAAATCCTATAAGATGTAGGACTTCAGTTGGGAGTGATTGAATGAAGCCCTAATTATTACACCAACCTATTTGATTGGGAAGATATGTGTGCTACATTTTTTGGCATAACACAAAGTGGAGTCTTTAGTTAGGTCAATGGTGAAGTTGAAGTGGTTAAGAGAGAACATGTTCCCACTTCAAGAACAACCATCTGAAGAGGAACTTAATGCCCATTAAAGGACATATATATTAGGATTAATTGGTAGGGTGTCAATGTCTGACAAAATAGGTAACAAAGTGCCCATGTACTTAATATTTTTAATCAATCTTCGAAAAACTAACGATGTAGTTGAGGATTTACTTGTTTAGTTATTTTGTATAGGGAAATGTGTAAAAGCATTAATATGCGTGCAAAGACATAAGTCGTGGTTGTGCATCCCTTTTGCAGTCATGGGCGCAACATCACATGCCCTTTATGGCACCAATTTCCAAATGTGATTTAATGTACTTGTTGGTTCGCAAGTGGAGTGACAGTAGTTCTGAATTTCCAAAATGTCCCATGCAACAACTTACTACAAAGCTAGAATAGGTAATGTTAAAAGCAACAACTAAATGTTCCTATTCTTGCTGCCCTTATTTATAATATTTTGCTTTCCTGATACACACGAATGTACTTTAATGACTTTTTTTAAGTTTATATGGGCTCCATATGATGGGTTAGAGGCATCAACACCAACTGAAGCCTTTAAGGATCAACACTTGTGGACATCATGCACAATGTTAATTTATTTTGCAGTTGCGGAGTGGCACTAGTCCGACAAGGTGAAGTTACATTTTCGTCTATCACAAGAAGTAATAGAGCCTTCCAACAAGCTTGATCACCAACACAAAATTGACATGAGAGAAAGTCAAGATGAGAATTGGGTGACCAAACATGCCTATTGGGTTGATTTCTGAACAACAAACATCAACTTAGATTGACAGATATTCCAATGCTTGGTCCTCTCCACCACACACATGAGTACATGGGATGGTACATAGCCAATTCATATATCTTCTTTTGGTGCCACAAATGTTGCAGAATTAGAGGCTCAATCATCAAATAAAGAGTTCACAGTGACCATTTCACCATAATTGTTCCTCCTCGCAGAGGATCCACATTAATAATTCAGCAGTTTTTAGCAGTTTGGGACACCCGACAAGAGCCTACCATGGATGAAAGAAGATATTCATTTTTGGCATTCTTTGAACATGACATGCAAAAATATGTTTAGAACATATGTGACAACACCATTATTTGCACAAATCTTCATGTAATCCACTTACTCTGCACAACAACATTATGAACTAGGGTCATCTTCAGCTTCATATTGGGGGTTTGCAAAAATGGTCCATGACTAACCCCACTCCAAGAACACACAATACCACCCGAACAACCTAAATGAAAAAATCAACACATAATAAACATTGACCTCATTGTGATATTTATCATCCGTGACGAAAATTGAAAATATTGTATTTAATGAACGATAATATGTTATATATGTTTCATATTTGTGTCATAATTTTAATAATATTTTTTTAAAAAAATAATGAAAGAAAAAATTAAATGTAGTACCTAAAAATTAAATATGTATCCTAAATAATTGGAAAAAGATTAAATTTCCTTACCCATCACACAATTATAAAAAGATTTCATGAATAAATAAAATATTTATTAAAGTTGATTGTTTAAATAACAATACTCACTCTCATTATTAAATATTCTTAATATTTATTTATTAATTTGTCTATTTAACTTGTATAAGTAAAAAAAATAAGTTTCTTAAGTTTTTCTAAAATTCTTTATTATTAAAAAAAGACTTTAATATATATTTCTTACAAATAATATTATATTTTGGAACTAATACAAATATTTTCATAATTAAAAATATATTTAAGAAACTTTTATAAAAGAATCGTGCCCTTTGTAATTAAAACTATACAAGTTGTCTGTAAGTCGTTTCAAACTCCTTCTATCACTTTTATAATTTAAATTTAACGACTTACGAAATTTGATGATTTACAAAATTTACAAAAAAATTATTTAATTTAAATGCATCCATAATATAAATCTTTTTTACTCTGACAGTAGGTTTTCTCTTCAGCCTAGTCTTTTCTTTCTACAGTACAGTGCAAAGGAAGTTTTGTTCATTCAAGCATTTAAGAAGGGTTATAAACCTTTTCTTGTTTCTATCGTTTCAAATTTTTCATTTCAGATTCTCAATATCTTTAGTTCATCAACAAAAGGGTCTTGATTTGAGGGAGTGTTTTACTTCAATTTTTTCTCTGGTCTGCTTCTTTCTTTTCTTCGTTTTCATGGGGTGGTTTCTTTCTTTCTTGTTTTCCCTAAAGTTTTGCTTTTTCTTCATTTAGTTTATGAGTTTTGCATTCTTGTTTTACTGTTTTGTGCTTTGCATGTTTATGTGGAGGGCAAGTTTGTTCTTTCAAGTGTTCTATTGAAGTTTTTGTTTATGTGACTTGTTGAGGTACCATTGATAGATATCTGTAACATAAAGTCTCCTTTTGAAAGTCCTATTGGAAAAGACATGGAGATTGCTCCGTAGCACTTTGCCCCATTTTTCTTTAGTTTTGTACCTTTGGACCCTGTGGTACCTTGGTTTATGAAGGTCAAGGAGGAAATCCTAATGTTAGGAGAAATATTTAACTTCGTGATAAACAAATTGGAACGAGGAAATTTGGTGCTGAAAAATAGCATGCAAGCTATAAGTCCCATGTGGGTTATATTGAAAGTGATGGAAAGTTTGATGGTGCATTCAGTTACAATAGGAGCAGTTCTCATTACTCATATGTTTATGATGGTTTGTATTTGGTGGATACAATGAAAATAGAAAGAGTGAGATATGGAAAGCTTGTGTTCTTGGATTTCATGATTTCATAGGGTGGTTTCTTTTCTTGCTTTTCTTGGTTTTCATGATTTCATGGGGTGGTTTCTTTGTTTCTTGTTTTCCCTAAAGTTTCACTTTTTCTTCATTTAGCTTAGGAGTTTTGCATTTTTTTTTTACTGTTTTGTGCTTTGCATGTTTCTGTGGAGGGAAAGTTTGTTCTTTTAAATATGTTTACTTTTTATGAATTATTTTTCTACTGTTTTGTGGTCGTACTTCTCAAACACCTCTTTTTCAACCTCCGCTGCTTGGCACTATCTGTGTTTTCAAGGTATGAAGTTCCTCAGCACTTCGACTGGCAAAGAATTAAGGAAAGTGTTTGTGAAACAGTGGACAGTGGACGGTGAATCGAGCATTGGTGACATTTAAGAACTTGTTTGATAAGCTAATGCATCTATACAAATTGTAAGAACCTGGGAATTCTAAAGTAATGGCCGCAAACGCCGTCTTAACGGATTGCTATGATAATGGTAGGAAATCCAGTGGTACCTTGGCTTATGAAGGTCAAGGAAGAAATCCTAATGTTAGGAGAAATATTTCACTTCAGTGATAAACAAATTGGAACGATGAAATTTGGTGCTGAAAAATAGGATGCAAGCTATAAGTCCCATGTGGGTTATATTGAAAGTTATGGAAAGTTTGATTGTGCATTCAGTTACAATAGCAACAATTCTCATTACTCATGTTTATGATAGTTTGTATTTGGTGGATACAATGAAAATAGAAAGAGGAAGATATGGAAAGCTTGTGTTCATTTTTGTCCTAAATAGAATTTTAGGACAACTCCAAACTTGTTTTTCCCTTAAGGATCATGGTGAAAATTCAAGATTTACTTCTAGGAAGAAACGCAACAAACCGAAAGGTTGTGTTGTTGAAAAGGAGGTTGTCCGTGTTAAAGATCTTTAAAATCGTCAGAAGAGGTTTAGTATTAGGGTGGTGACTTCAAGAGATTGTGTCCAGCTACCCACATCCTTTGATTATGTCGTAAATAAAATTCACTCAATGAAGTTCAAGCAGGCAATTCTTTGTGGCTGTGAAGAATGGTAGCAAAGGTTGACGTACAAAAATTGTCTTTCATTCCCTTCTGGAAGCTTTCTATGTGAGTATATTGGAGAAGTCAGTGGCTATAGATAATGACTATATATTTCACATGGGTATGTTCATGATGGATACTTTCTTTTGTTGTGTTTGGACTTTATTTAACAGTTTCAGTCTTCCTTTGTAGGTGTTGAAAAGGTCTTCACTAATGCAAGTAAATGTGTATACGTAGGAAGATTTACTAATCATAGCTGTTCTTCAAATCTTCGTGTCAAAGATGTTATGTATGATCACAATGACAAGAATCTTCCTTACAAATTGTTGTTTGCTGTAAAGGATATTTCGGCTGTTTGAGAGCTGACTTATGATTATAATTCCTTCAGTGGAAAATTGATCAATAGTAGTAGTAATAGTTGCTATTGGGGAACACCGAAAGGCAATGGACAAATCTACATTTAAAGGTGTAAATTATAAACTGTATTTTTTTATTACATTGTTGAATAGAGTACATATACTCACATCATTGTTTGATATGCATTGGTTGTAGTAGTCCATAAGCCTTTGATGTAAAAGATATGTACAATATGCATAGCTTATGTGGCTTGGTCTTGGATGATGGATGGTGGTTTGTAGGTTATTGATTCAAGACTAATAACCTTGGTCTATGAGTTATGCCTAATCATGCGTAGGGGAATTATCAACCTCTCTGTAGCAAAACCAGTTTGTGGGTGTTGATTGCAAAACCTCTCTTCATCAACCTCTCTGGGCTGTGGTAGGTCTGACAGGAGAACTGTTGTCAAAGGAAACGAGGAAAAGGAGGTGCAGGCAATGCAGGTGTCATGGTGGCCATGAGAAGGAAAACGAAGAAGGAATACTCTCTTAGTTATCATCATGGAGCCTGCAGCAACCATAGAAGGGCTGTTGAATGTCTATCTCATTGGTTGAGGTAGCAGGACTAACACCTCTTTCAAGGAGTGTATATGGCCACTGAAACAAGACCCAAGGAGGTCTCCTTGTGTGGAACTTGCGGTTTGTCTGGAGAGGTTTATCTGGTTTCTGTCACGAAGAGCCATGATAGAGTCTCTGGAAGTAAAATCCATGGTAATAGGATGTCTGGAGCGGCTGTCAGTAGTGATGGGTGTTAAATCAGATGGTCTTTAAACCTGAAGTGGCTGGTTTACCTTGTATGGAGCCTCACTTCTCACACCTGATGTGGTGCCAGTATTGGTTTACTGGGTCTTGTTGGAGTTGCTGGCTGGTTTGTTGGTTTGCTGGTGCTGCCAGTACTGGTTTGCTGGTTTTGGTGGAGCTGCTGGCTGGTTTGTTGGGTTGCTGGTTTACCTTGTGTGTTGGAGATGCTGGCTGGATGCAAGTGAAGCTCACTGTTTCACAGTAAAGGGCCATAAAAAGTAGGGGGTTTTATTTATGCTGATGAATTTGTAGCTTGGATTTCAAAGCATTATTCAAGGGGTATTATTTCTTTGGTCCAAGTGGTGCGCTAGATGCAGAGCAGTTTTCAATCAATTGAAGTGGACTGGTGGCCTACGCACGGAGCCCTGGATGGTGCATATGTTGTGATGCCAAAGCTGGGTTGGGAAAGGGTTGCTGGTTGGTGCTTCCAGCGTGGGGCAATCAAGTGAAGCAAGCTCTTTCATCCTATGCTTGGATGCTTTGTTGGTGTGGTGTGGACCTCAAACATGAGCTGCTGGTTCTCTTTTTTATGGTCTGTTGGGTCTGGTGTGGATTTCTAGTGAGTGGGGGGTTTGTGGGTTAATACTACAATAGGTTTGCTTTGGTAGTAAAATGTGGTCCTTTAATTTAATTAATTCTTTGTCGATAAAAAAAAAAAAACTAAAACCATTTTTGAAAATAGAACTTAAACACATCCTTTTTAACTAATTCATTCCACTTTCATATCAAGTATGGTAAGGATTATGATCATAAAATGTATTTGCAAGAGGTTATGATCCATACCAGAATTATAGCCTTGATGTTTTTCCTTGTTAAATAAAAATCTTGCTTGCTAACATCCTCATATTGTATGAGAACATCCACAAGATCTTCTGCTTCCCTTTCGTAATCTTTGGTTTTTGACTTTGCCTCTTTATGTTCATTATGATGTTTTCCATTATGTGATCGGTTTGTTGATGTAACCTCTCAAGCTTGGGCCTCAGGCCAGTGACACGTTGCAGCCAAGTAGCAGAAGGAAACAAATCTCCAATGTTAAAACCTCCTGCAACTTTTATTGATTTTTTAACCACTGATATAAAGTTTTCTTGGTCTTTATATTTCTTGCCAAAGGCAGACCTGGAAACAATTGTATAAATAGATGAAAGTAGAGCTTGAGTGAGATTGATGGGGGATCCTTTCTCCGAATCTATCCATTTGACAAGATTGGAGAGCTCCTCTTCTTTAATTGGCTGGTATGAGTTGATACGTTTTAAAGCTCCAATATGCAAATTTTTTCTAAAATTCTTTATTATTAAAAGAGAATTGAATATATATTTCTCACAAATAATATTATATTTTGGAACTAATATAAATATTTTCATAATCATTACAATATAATTTAAGAAACTTTTATAAAAGAATGGTATCCTTTGTAATTAAAATTATACAAGTTATCGATATGTGTTTTAAAACTTCTTCTATTGATCACTTTTATAATTTAAATTTAATGACTTACAACTAGTGAAATTTGATGATTTAAGAAAATTTACAAAAAAAATTATTTAATTTAAATGCATCCATAATATAAATCTTTTTTATTCTTAACGTTGCATTCTAACTCTTATCAATTTTATATTAATAATCATCACAACTCTGACGTGAACAGTAGGTTTTCTCTTCATCCTAGTCTTTTCTTTCTCCAGTACAGTGCTAAGGAAGTTTTGTTCTTTCAAGCATTTAACAAGGGTAATAAACCTTTTCTTGTTTCTATTGTTTTAAAGTTTTCATTTTCATTTCCAATTCTCAATATCTTTAGTTCATCAACAAATAACAAAAGGATCTTGATTGCAGGGAGTGTTTTACTTCAATTTTTCCTCTGGTATGCTTCTTTTCTTGGTTTTCATGGGGTGGTTTCTTTCTTTCTTTCTCTCCCTAAAGTTTTGCTTTTTCTTTATTTAGTTTGAGTTTTGCATTCTTGTTTTACTGTTTTGTGCTTTGCAAATTGCATGTTTCTGTGGAGGGAAAGTTTGTTCTTTTAAATATGTTTACTTTGTATGAATTCTTTTTCTACTGTAACTGTACTGCTCATACTTCTCTTGTTTTTCAAGTGTTCTCTTGAAGTTTTTGTTTATGTGATTTTTCAACTTCCGTTGCTTGGCACTATCTGTCCTTCAACTTTTATCACTCTAAAGCTTCCAAGGTATGAAGTTTCGTCTTCATGGCTTTTCAATTTTCATTTTGCATCATTATTATTTTATACTCCAATCTCCCATTATTCTATTTTCTACCTTTGAACGCTTACATCACTGAAAAAGCTTTCAGCATTTGAATTCTTGGTTGAATGTTTTTTTTTATAGTTTGGTTGTTGTTATTTGTTCATTCTAGATGGTTTGTAAACTGTTGTTTGACTTGTTGTGGTACCACTGATGGATATCTGTAATACAAAGTCTCCTTTTGACAGTCCTTTAGGAACTTGTTTGACAAGCTAATAATACTTCAATACAAATTGTAAGAACCTGGGAATTCTAAAGTAATGGCCGCTAACACTGTCTTAACGGATCGCTATGATAATGGTAGGAAATCCATTGTTACCTTGGTTATGAAGGTCAAGGAGGAAATCCTAATGTTAGGAGAATTTTTTTTCTTCGTGATAAACAAATTGGAACGAGGAAATTCGGTGCTGAAAAATAGCATGCAAGCCATAAGTCCCATGTGGGTTATATTGAACCTTATGGAAAGTTTGATGGTGCGTAGCAACAATTCTCATTACTCGTATGTTTATGATAGTTTGTGTTTGGTGGATACAAAGAAAATAGAAAGAGGGAGATATGGAAAGCTTGTGTTCAAGTTTGCACTAAATAGAATTTTAGACAACTCCAAACTTGTTTTGCCGTTAAGGATCATGTAAAAAATTCAAGGCATCTTACAAGATTTACTCCTAGGAAGAAACACAAACCGAAAGGTTGTGTTGTAAAAAAGGAGGTTGTTCGTGTTAAAGGTCTTTCAAATGGTCGGAAGAGGTTTAGTATTAAGGTGGTGACTTTAAGTGGTTGTGTCCAGCTACCCACATCCTTTGATTATATCGTAAATAACATTCACTCATTGAAGTTCAAGCAGGCAATTCTTTGTGGCTGTGAAGAATGGTAGCAAAATGTTGAATGGTTGACGTATAAAAATTGTCTTTCATTCCCTCTGGAAGCTTTCTATGTGAGTATATTGGAGAATGGAGAAGTCGGTGCTTAAATGGAGGCTAGATAATGACTATATATTTCGCATGGGTATGTTCATGATAGATACTTTCTTTTGTTGTGTTTGACTTTATTTAACAGTTTCAGTTTTCTTTTGTAAGTGTTGGAAAGGTCTTCACTAATGCAAGTAAATGTAGAAACGTAGGAACATTTACTAATCATAGTTCTTCAAATCTTCGTGTCAAAGATGTTATATATGATCACAATGACAAGAATCTTCCTCACAAAATGTTGCTTGGTGTAAAGGATAATCTTGCTGAGAGCTGACTTATGATTATAATTCCTTCAATGGAGAATTGATCGAGAGTAGAAGATATAATGGCAATGGACAAATCTACATTTAAAAGTGCAAATTTTAAACTTGTGTTTGTTTTATTGCATTGTTGAATATAATTTAGATATGCATTATAGTACATATACTCACATCATTATCATTGTTTGATATGTATAAGGTGGTTCTGAGTATGTCAAGGATGCAAGTATATCTAATGAAGTGTCAATTATAAACATACTAAGGAACATAGAAATA
>Ga0123342_1008656_pt1 | contig 12643 bp, 5 predicted proteins | sample Turbeawhitnodule_FD_89960 | JGI IMG/M metagenome (GOLD analysis project Ga0123342, IMG submission 89960) | Root nodule microbial communities of legume samples collected from Mexico - Turtle bean Mexico white nodule | ecosystem: Host-associated > Plants > Roots > Nodule | place: Mexico: Nepantla...
ACTTATCATGCACCTACAAGATCAACACCACTCTTAGGAGGATCTTGCTCACTCTCATTCATTGCTTCCGCCCCATACTCTACATTGATTCAAGAAGAACTTCATGAAAATGCCATCAAAAGGTGAAGAGGAGTCATCGTTCATTGACTCAGGAGACGTTGAAAACGCCCAGAATAAGTGTGTACCTAGTTGCTGGGGAAAGGTTATTGCAAGTTTGCCTAGTAGAAGCAGGAGAAACTTGGATGACACCCTACCAACGCCACTTGGCTAATGGGGTACTCCCGCTAGAGCCTACAGAGGCTAGAAAAATTTGAATAAGTACACCTTGATCGATGGAAAATTGTTCAGGCATGAGTTCACTCACCTCATCCTGGTGTGTGTAAATGCTGAGTAATGCACGCGTATCATGGCAGAACTTCATGAAGGGATATACGGAAGTCACATCGGCAGATGATCTCTCTCATCAAAGGCCATTCGTGCAGGATATTATTGGCCAACCATGAGGGGAGATTGCACGGGGTATGCACAGCGGTGCAAGCAGTGCCAACAACACGCTGACTGGCACAAGTTGCCTCCAGAAGAGCTTAGGTCGATCTATAGCCCATGGTCGTTTCATACTTGGGGAATCAACATTCTGGGGCCTTTCGCTTTGGCAGTGCAGCAGATGAAGTACCTCATGGTTTCCATAGAATACTTCACAAAGTGGATAGAAACTGAGCCAGTAGCGTAGATCACAGCCTATAAAATCCAGCACTTTGTGTGAAAGAACATAGTGTGCCGCTTTGGAATCCCAAAACGGTTGGTGTCTGATAATGGTACCCAGTTTGCGAGCCAACAGTTGGGCAAACTATGTGTGGAGCTGGGAATAAAGCAGGTGTTCGCATCGGTCGAACACCCCTAAACGAACGGGGAGGTCAAGTCTGCCAACCGAGTTCTGCTCAGAGGTTTGAAGAGAAGGCTAGATAAAGCCAAATGGACCTGGGCGGAAGAGGTTCCTCGAATAGTGTGGGCTTAACACACTACTTGATGGAAACCAAGTAGAGGAGACGTTTGAAGCCCAAGCCCAAAGGATCACTAGGAGCATGGCTAGAGCATTGGGTGAAGAGCATCATCTTCTTGTAATTACTCTTGTATAGTTTTAGGAGGTGTGGATATTAAATAAGGAGTGTGAATATACAAAATAGTGTCACATTATCCATGTGACTTAGGGGAATGGTGTAGGAGTACTTTAGGAGGTGCCGAAATTAGAAAAATGGTCACACCTTCCTCATGTCTAGCTAGGCACTGAATTTGAATTATATTTGGGAGGGAATTCTGAATTTGTTTAGCTTTCATTTCAGCACCTCTAAAAGTTATAAATATAGGTGCTTGGTCATGGTAAACATAAGTTGAAAGTTGAATGAAGAGTAAAGTTACTATACACAAATTGTGTTAGAGTTTTGTGAGCATTGTGTCTCTAAACCATGAGTCTTATCTTGTGAGTGTTGTGAGCTCTCAAGTGGCGGCATCTACACTTATCTTGGATCAAATTCACCATCCAAGTGGCGTGATCATTCGCAAATCCACCATTCCTAAGTTTCCTTTCACTCATCTCTTTTTCATTCCATTTCCATTCCTATTTTCAATTCCAAAATATGTCTTGTTCTTGTTCTTGTTCTTGAATTTCAATTCGGTTCATGTCTTGCACATCTTGTGTTTGATTAAATTCTGCACCTATATTTGTCATTCATATTCATCATTAATTGTGTTTTTTCCTTTGGCCTTATGGAAATGAACCTTCACATCTAGTTAACACTTGTTAAGTTAATGTCCAGTGGGAATTTTCCTTAGGCTTATCACCTATGTTGATCCTAAAATCTAAAATCAACTCACATCATTACTCCCCAGTCCACAACCAGAGAAACACCCTTTAGCTTGGTGTACGGTTCAGACGCAATGATTCTAGTAGAAATCCAAGAGAACTCACCACGTTTCTAGAACTTTGTGGCCAAAGAATCCAATGATGAAAGAAAGGTGAACCTGGACCTACTGGACGAAGTAAGGGAGGAAGCAAGGATCAAGGCTGAAGCCTTGAAGAGAAGGGTAGAGTACAAATACAGCTCCAAACTGAGACCTCGGTAGTTTCAGGTTGTCGACCTGGTAATGTGGAAGGCCCACCTGTATCAGCTAGAGAACAAGTTGTCCCCCCGAGTGGACTGGTCCTTTCAGAGTGATAGAGGCCTTTGGGAATGGAGCATACAAGCTTAAGACATTATAAGGTGGAGTGATCCCTCACACATGGAACGCGGCCAAGCATTTTTGTACAGTGCAGTTACGAACTGTTCATTTAGGGTTAGAAGTCTTAAGATGGGGATAGATGGTTCGTAGAGAACACCTCCCCCTTTGAGTGAGAACGCCAAAGATGAACAATGTGGTTCGTCGGTTAAACCTATCCCTTGACTTTATACAGCAAGGATGAGGTCAACAGTTAAGACCCTCCCTAGACTTCGCACAACAAGGGCGGGGTCAATTACGAACCGTTCATTTGGGGTTAGAAGTCTCAAGATGGGGATAGGATGGTTCGCAGAGAACACCTCCCCCTTTGAGTGAGAACGCCAAGGATGAATAGTGTGGTTCGTCAGTTAAACCTGTCCCTTGACTTTATACAGCAAGGATGAGATCGATTATTAAGAACATGTCCCTTAACTTTGTACAACAAGGATAAGGTCAGTTACAAACCGTTCACTTGGGAGTAGGGTGGTTTGTAGAGAACACCTCCCCCCTTTGAGTGAGAACGCCAAGGTCGAACAGTATTGTTCGCCAGTTAGATCCTCCCTAGGCAAGGACGAGATCAGTTACAAACCGTTCACTTGGGTTGGAAGCCTCGAGGTTGGGAGAAGATGATTCACAGAGAACACCTCCCCCTGGAGTGAGAACGCCAAGGTTGAACAGTATGGTTCATACAGATAAATCCTTTCTTGCCCTCACAAACAAGGTTGAGCTTATCCCCAAGATCTCCATGCGGTTAACCTCAACTAGCTTTTCTTTTGCGGTCTTAGGCGACTTCAAGGTCTCTTAAAGGACTGACCTCTGGTGACCTCTCTTTCCTGAGCTTGCTAGTTTGGACAGCAAGTCTGCTCAGGAGTTATGTTCTTTAGGGACATGAACTAGCTTGAACATAGAGAAAGTTGCTTTCAAAAGCATAACATACTTGAGATACGAGGCTAACTGCGAATTCTTGGCTTGGTACTCACCCGTGACTTGCCCAGTAACAAGCAATGAGTCACTCTTCACCAGCAAACTCCGAGCACCCAACTCTTTGGCTAGCAACATCCCGACTATCAGGGCCTTATACTCAGTCTGGTTGTAGTAAGCTTTGAATGCGAACCTCAAGGCTTCCTCGTTTAACAACCCACTTTGCCCTTCTAGAATGATCCTAGTGTTGAATCAAGTGTGTTCAAAGCTTTAAAGAATCCAAATCCTAGCGTTTGATGGAAGGCTGGAGTTGTTTGAAGTTGTTGATGTGCTTTAGAGTAGGATCTGGGGTAGCTTATCTTTGTAATCCACTCTTTGTTGAATCTAAAGCTTGAGTGTTTTCAAATCTTTTAAGTTTAAAGTGTTTTTCAAACTAACACTACAAAAAAACGTGTATGTGGTGGCGGTTATAATATGGCGGTTATTAAAAACCGCCACAATTTGATGTATAATACGACAGTTTTATAGACGCCATAATCTTCCTTCGAATTGTGGCATGTAGAACCGCCATAATTATCCTTCAAAATAAAAACTTTTTCGCATTTCGCTCCCTACGTAATAACAATGTGTTTTAGTCCCAAAAAAAGCCCAATAGTGGCCCAAACATTAAAGTATTCCTCTCTCTTCAAACACCTATTTTTGTCAGCGTTGCCCCAAAACCCTAAACCCTTTGAACGTTGTCTTGGCAACCGTCTGTGGTTGCATTCTCTGATCACTAAATAATTAGACCCCTAGAAGCGTGGGTGCGATGGAGGTTTCAAGAGTGGGCGCGATGGAGGTTTCAAGAGTGGCCGCGATGGAGGTTTCAAGAGTGGCCGCGATGGTGGCAGTTTAAGGGGTGGTCGTGACGGTGGCGGTTGCGGTAAAGGTGGATTTGGTCGTGGCGGTGGAGGACGCGGCGGTTTTCGCAACGAAGGGCCACCCTCCGAAGTCATAGGTTGTTTTTTCTTCCAGAACTTAAGAAACGTTTCAATTTCTTTGTTTTTTGTTGGGTATTTAACGAACAGTGTTTGAAGCCTGAAAAGTATCCTCCGGTATGTTGTTGATGAGACAAGTCCATGGGAGGAGAAATCAACTGTCGCTAGGCTTGTAAATAAAGTACACAAGTCTAAACGAAATAATCTATAGAGGAAGAAAAAAAGGAAGCGTGTTGCGGAGATTATTGCAAAGGTTGTCCTGCAAAGGTGCTAACAGTAGGAAAATATTTTGTTTTACGTGTGCACCCTTACTTACGGTGCTTCTCTTATTTAACAACTTTATCTTTTCAACCAACAACTATATGCATGTATTTATGTATCTTAACAACCACGCACACTTATCTTTTAGGTTAAAAAAAATATTCTATTAATAACCTTATATTAATATATAACAAGAATATTATTTTAATTATTCTCTAACGGGCTTACCAATATAACTGAGCTAAAAGAAGTACTATTACAAGTAACTAAACAATGATAGAAAACACCTGGATTTGCACAATACAGGAAACTCCTATGATTAGAACTTGTTACCACAGCAAAGCTTGAACAAAAATCTTGCACTTTTGAAAAACTCTTTTTCAAAAAACGAATCTCTTTCTTTGACCTCAAATATGTATCAATACTTGTTGTATTTGAATGTATATTTTTCTTTGAAACAGAGTCTATATTTATAGCTCTGAAATGTAGCCGTTTAAGACAGTTTTGATCACTAAATCAGTTAAAACAAGTTTTCAAAAGTTGTTATGAAAACACACATTTAACAGGTTGAAACCACAATTGAACCGGTTGAATGAGTTAAGTTGTTGCATAATTAATTCAAAAAGCAGTTTCAGAAACCTCAAGCTAGCTAAGTGACAAACAACCGATTATCTCGATGATTCAACCGGTTGTTTTCCCTTTGCTTGGAAAAACATTTTATTTCCTTTAAAACTGATTGGTCAAGCTTTGTGTAGGAATTAGAACTGATTTTAACAAATATTCTAAACAACCTAATCTAAACCCAAACCAAAAAGCAGCACAGTTTCAGACTTCATGTGGATTTGAAATATCAAAACTCCAAAGTTCAACAATAAATTCTAGATAACATTGTGACTTAAATAAGATTAAGAAATTGTAGTCTATTTAGAAAAAACTATTGGGTATGAATTTAATTTGAACCAATTAAAACTCTTGTTGAAAAGACTTTAAGCCACATATTTAGTAAGTTGCTTGGCTTTTAGATACACATGTGACATAGGCTTTCATATTCAAATTTATAGATGGTACAAAATACTACTTTCTCTCTCTCTGGCGATCACTTTGTGAAAATTTAGTTTTGGATGCAGCATTTTTAACTTTGTCTCTGTTTTTAAATTTAATTCAATTTAATTTAATTTAACATTTCACATATAAACAAGCCAAAATGAAACTCTGGTATAAAGAGCAAAAGAAGAAGTTAAAAAGAAAAGGAAAAAATAGAAGAGAACAAGGGACAAACAAATATTACTAGGTAAAATAGAAAAAACGAAAACAAAATAGACACTGTCTTATGATTTCTTTTGAGTTTTTATAAAACTTTAATCTCTATTTCTTTTAATGTGCTTGTTCACTTTTGAGATAAATGTTAATTGTGTTTCAACTTGGACATTAGAATTATGAAAAGTATGAATCTTCATACAGGATAGTCTTCAATTGTTCACAAAGAATTAATCAAAATTGATCAAGCACTAAGTGTCACTCTTCTCAATAACATCATTTCAAATACTTTTCTCGATTTGATGCAACTCAATTCAACCAGCAACATTACTACATCAGCTACACCAGCTACACCTTGGCTTTTGAAAGTAATAGGGGTTTTAACATTGGAGATTTTTTGTGTGTGTCTGCAACATTTTAAGTACACCTCTCCTTGTTTTTGTAATATTTTTTTCCAAGATTGACCATCTTTGGAATTAGTTTCTAGAACGTATTTAATACATTCCAAATTGTTATAATTTTCCTATTTGCTTCTTATTGGTATTGTAGTTTTAGCCGCTTGTTCCAGTGTTGTTTATGCCCTCTAGATGATATTCTAGAAATAATTGGAACGTTTTTCTTCTCCTGTTGATAGTTTTGGATCTTATATGATCATCTGTGAATGGTTTACATTTTAATAATAGTTGCATTACGGAAAGTTGGTTTGTTGCAATTGTACAGAAAATTAGTAGCAGTGAGGCCAAAATAATTATTGACAAATGACAACAATTGCTCGGATCAAGGATGTGTTCTTTAGAGTCACTCATTAAACAGGCATAATTGTTTCACATGTACTGCTAGTTTCAGTTTTCAGAGTTTCATGTGCACGTTTTGCATAAAAAAAGACTAAGTGGAATGGTGCAACGACTCCTATTTCAACATGATCCCAAACTATTCAAGCAATTTGGTTTCAAGAAAGGAATTTGATTTAGTAAATGGGTTCCCAAGCTACCCTAAACTATTCAAGCAATTTGGTTTCAAGAAAGGAATTTGATTTTGTAAATGGGTTCCCAAGCTACTTCAATAAGCACATGGTGTAGGTCAGTGGAAAAATACAAGAAGAAAGGAATTGTGTCAAAATTTGCCTTCCAAAAGACAACTGATGTGCATTTTAAAGAAAGTGGAAACTGCTTCCTACTTTTAAGGGACATTATCTTTGATAAGTTTTTAACACCTGTGAGCCATTTGAAGGTAAGAAAATGGTGAAAAATATTCTCTTATCTTTATCAAATTAAATCTGAACTAATTTAACCAATTTTTGTATGCTCAGTTTCACACAAGTTAAAAACACATACGTTTCTGTCAATTGATTTCTGAATTAAAAGAATTCAATTTTCATCAGTTGATTTTTATTCGGACAGCTTCATTCGGTTCCTAATTTTTTTTAGCTGTGTAACTCATCTTTATAAGCAAACATCAGCTATCAGCTGATCAAGTAATTTTTATAGGCTGCCAACAATGAGTATAGTTTGTTAGAGCCTATGACATCCTAATTTCATGATTGATTTGTATTATGTTTGAGTTCTTTTTCCTTATTTTCTGCCAATCTCTAAACCATCAATGCAATGGGCCTGTCAATTTGTTGCACTTTGTAGAACTCTTGACTAAATCTTAAGGTTACGCCAATTCACCTTTTGAGCTTTTTTTTAGTTGTAAGATTCTACACTGTTATTATTTGGATGCTACTTTATTAGTTTCTCTTGTCTCACGATCCATGAAGTTAGAAATGTAGACAAAAATGGATTGAGAAAGCATTCAATATCTATAAAAACATTACATTGTAAACATTTCAGACGAATCACTGAAAACTGTAATATATTGTGAAATTTCAGAGTATGAAAGACCATTCGCAGAAATACCCTCCTCTTTAATGCCAAAATGCCAAATTATTGTCAGAGTCTGCTGACTCCATCTATGTATTGAGCAGGTATGCCAAGAGACAAAGTGTTCTGCCACAAAACGACGCAAAATCTTTCCGGTGGCAGTCTTGGGGAAAGAATCAGTTATGAAGACCTTTTTGGGAACTTTGAAGGATGCAAGATTATTCTTGCTATATCTTAGCACCTCTGCCTCGTCAACGTTTGATCCTTCTCTTGGGATGATAGCACAATATATCTATCAAAAAGTTAACAATATATCATCAACACAAATTTCAGTGAACAAAACTAGATATAGTAATCCACATGTAATACCGGAAGAGGTCGAATGGTCGACAAGGCTGAATAAACCTAAATGTACTACCGGATGGTCAGGAGGTCGAATGGTCGACAAGACCGAATAAACCTAAGAACAAACAATAAACACATGATTAACTATAATTAAACCAGTTTAGTTATAAACTATGATTAAGGCACAATTGAACCCTCGTCTGAAATCCAAGAGCAGGCCCATAACAATTGAGGTTCATCCCAAAGTTATAAATACTAGAGGAGACCCAGCGTCAAAGGTAATCTTTCACTCTTAACTCATCGGCATATTGTACTTGGACTAACTTGAGCATCGGAGCGCCTTCGTAGGTACCCCACTCCGCCGTTCTTGGAGAAGGACTTGCAAGACGGAGAGACACCGAACACAGAAGCCGCGAGGACGAGAAGACGGAAGCTACATGAGTCATTCTGAGAGGAACCCGACCTTGTAAGAACATTTTTGGCGCCCACCGTGGGGCCGGGATGAAATCCTTCAGAGTGTCCACATGATAACAACGAGGAATATGACTGGCAACGACAGAAATACGTAAGGAGGAGTATAGACCAACCCAAAAAGAAACCTCTCGACCAAGGTCGACCCACACTACAAAAAAAAACACATTTAGCGACCACCACATTCGGTCGCTAAAAGCACTATAATCGATCGCTAAACATATTTGTCACCGAAATAGTCACTAAATAAAGATGGAAGCGAAACTCTAGTCGCAAAGCCTTTAGCGACCGAATTATAAAGTGGTCACTAATTTGCAACCGATATTTCAGTGGCTAAATCGGTTGCAGAAAATTTGATCACCAAAATTCAGAAACCAAATTAGCAATCGAAATTTCAGTTGTTAAATCAGTCGCAAAAAATTTTGTCACCAAAATTCAAAAACCAAATTAGTAACTGAAATTTCAGTGGCTAAATCGGTCGCAAAAAATTTGGTCACAAAAATTTAGAACCCAAATTAGCAACCAAAGTTTTATAAAATAATCGGTGACTAAATCGGTAACTGAAACAAAAGGTAATAGCGACAACCATTTTTTGTCGCTAATGGATTAAAATAATTAATTAAAAAACACTTTTGGTGGCTAATTCGGTGACTAAATGGAGACTCCTAGGATTTTGATGGCTATTTTTATATGTATTATTAATATTTATAGGACTCCTTAAGTATGACATTGTAGTTTCTTCTCATTGCTTTGAGTTTTTTCCTGCAGAAATACAACTAAGGTTGATTGCAATGAGTACAAGGAAAGCCTCAGAACATTGAAATTTTCGATTAATTGAATTCAAGTTCAAATTAGAAATCATAACATAAAGTTGTACCAGAAACATGCAAAGAAAAGCTGATGGAAGCTCATACCAACCAAAATAGAAAAATTAACTCTCCGTGAAAAGGGCAAATAAGAACTGCAATAAAATTTATAGATAATCGATTTTGCATACAATGACAAATGTTACGACATAGAGGTTAAAGTCATCTTCCTAAATTAACAGAAACAAAAAGTTATCTCTCCAAAAAAAAACTATAGAAATATGGACTCATTCCTAGAAGAATCAAGCTAAGGCAGCATAAACTCGGTATCAATCTTACTTTAATGTATACTATTCTCTCCGCCAGGATTTGCTTTTTCAACTGATTTATCTTGAGCGACAAGGTTCCCAATGCATCATTTGCAGGCTCTCCAAGTTGTTTCTATCGACATTACAGAAGAAAACGTCACCACATTCAAAGTACAAAAAGTAGAAAAACATAAAACAAAATTTCAATTCTCAAGCGATGAAGCACAATGACCATTTAATTAACAATGGAAAATCTACAACAGAACAGAAATCAATACTAAAGACTAAGCACAATCCAAAAGCCCTATTCGCGATTCAAGTGTTGTGATATTCAATTACAGAGAGATAGAGGAATAGAGAACTCGAAAATGATGTTCGCTCGTGATTACCAGCTCAATTTCAAAATTCTATATAGACATAAACAAATTCTGAAAAACAGTTACGCCATCGATTCCGTTGAGTCGGAAGAGAAAAAAAAAGAATTGAAGCATTAAACAACAAGTTGTATTCAGTTTATTGTTGAATTGGAGGAAGAGAGAGAAACTGACTCGAGGTTTGGAAGCGGAGTCGGTATGTTTGGAGACCATCGATGGTGTGACGTACGGTGTGCGAAGTCGATCAAAGGAGGAAGAAAGCAAGAGACCGTCACTCTCGTGTCTGTTGTGTGAGAAAGAAGGGAAAGAAAGTGACAGGTTCTGAGTTTTGACACGTTTGATTACATGGCCTACCGCAAAAACAAACGCAACGTAATTTTTGGTGGTTGCGTAAGTTACACACCATCCACCACCACTACTATTTTCTTCATTATATTTTACGCACCATCCAAGAAAATTTTATGACACACAATTTTTTCAATACTTAAAATAAAATTGATTTTGAATACATTCCAATATTTTATCTAATTATATTATTTATTATTAAAAATGAATAAAACTGTAGCCATACACATTTTTGTCAAATAAAAAAAAAATATTAAATAAGTATTTATTTTATCTAATTATATTATTTATTATTAGAAATGAATAAAACTGTAGCCATACACATTTTTGTAAAATTAAAATTATAATATTAAATAAGTATTAAAATATCTTGATAATAAATATGAATATTTTAATCATTTAATTATTTTCCATGGTTTAAGTTGCAGATACCTATTACCTCTGTTAATAATTTTTAAATAAAATATTAATAATTAAAAAATTATTTACATTTTAATTCTGAAAATTTATTTGTTTTTATAAAATTAAAGTAATTTTAAAGGGATAATTTTATTTAAATTTAATTATGTGGCGTAATTTATTTTTTAAAAGGATTAATTTTATAAATAATATTATTTTGTTATGTAATTTTATTTATAATTTTTATTTGAGCTGATATTTTAAAAATAATATTTATTTAACTTTATTTAAATTTAAAAAATTACAAATATAATTGACACAAATTTTTTAAATAGAAAAAAAAATAGTAATACAACTAATTATTTTATAAATGGATGACTAGTCAAGAATATCTATAGTGGTCCTTGTATAGATTTTTAAAATAAAAATGAATTATTATTATTATTATTATTAATATTACTGAAATAAAAATTACATTCAGCTACTAAATTATGGATATTTGGTGGTTATTTTGGTTGCAAATTGCAACCACTTATTTTCGGTCTCTAAATTTGGTGACTAAAATGTTATTTTTTTGTAATGTCAAGTGAATCCCTGTCGAGAGCATGTTAAAGAAATCGCTCGGCCAAGGTCGACTCACCCAAATGAATCCCTGCCAAGAGCACGTTAAAAGAAAACCACTCGGTCAAGGTCGATTCACCCATGAATCCCTTTCGAGAGTGTGTCAAAGAAACCTTTCGGTCAAGGAAGAATTCACTTACGTGAATCCCTATCGAGAGACTGTCAAAGAAAACCTCTCAGCCAAGGTCAATTCACCCAAATGAATCCCTGCCGAGAGCGCGTTACAGAAACCTCTCGGCCAAGGTCGATTCACCCGTGAATCCCTGCCGAGAGCACGTCAAAGAACCCTCTCGGCGTAGGTAGAAATTCACCTATGTGAATCCTTGCCGAGAGTCGGATAAGAAACCTCTTGGCGAAGGTAGAACTCACCTACGTGAATCCCTGCCGAGAGTTCGTAAGAGAAAACCTCTCGGAGAAGGTAGAATTCACTTGTGACCGGGATTCCGATAAGAAAACCTCCTGGCAAAGGTAGAATTCACCTATGTGAATCCCTGCCGAGAGTCCGATAAGAAACCTCTCGGAGAAGCTAGAATTCACCTGTGTATCCCTACCAGGTCCGTAAGAGAAAACCTCTTGGCGAAGGTAGAATTCATATATGTGAATCCCTGCCGAGAGTCCGATAAGAAAACCTTTTGGCAAAGGTAGAATTCACTGAATCCCTGCTGAGAGTCCGATAAGAAACCTCTCGGAGAAGGTAGAATTCACCTGTGAATCCCTGCCAAGAGTCTGATAAGAAACCTCTTGGCGAAGGTAGAATTCACCTACGTGAATCCCTGTCGAGAGTCCGTAAAAGAAAACCTCTTGGAAAAGGTAGAATTCACCTCCGTGAATCCCTGCCGAGAGTCCGATAAGAAATCTCTCAGAGAAGGTAGAATTCATATATGTGAATCCATGACGAGAGTTCGATAAGAAAATATCTTAGCGAAGGTAGAATTCACCTATGTGAATCCCTGCCGAGAGTTTGATAAGAAACCTCTTGACGAAGGTAGAATTGATATAAACCCACTAACATGATAGGATATGATATGAACATGTTATGGATTCAATAAGAGTTGGAATATGATTAGGCACTTTTTAAGAATTTGATCAATGTTCTTAAACATTCAAGAACTCACTAAAACACAAGTAAGCAAGCCAAACTCACATAGAAACCCATTTTTGGACATATGAACCGTTTGACACAAGGAAGAACACAAATGCACTGATTAAAAGTCCAAGAAACACAATCATAACCACAAGAACAACAAACCAAATGAAACTACAGAATATAAACACAAGACAAACAAGTTCTACCGATTGAAATAACAAGAAACAACAAAAACATGTTTTAGAGTTTGTTTTGGAATGGAAATGGAAGAAGAAGATGAAAAGGACAAGGAAACTTATGTGGTTGGAGCTCTTGGAAATGTGCACGCCACTTGAAGGATGGTTGGCTTCAAGATG
>Ga0123342_1008657_pt1 | contig 12643 bp, 8 predicted proteins | sample Turbeawhitnodule_FD_89960 | JGI IMG/M metagenome (GOLD analysis project Ga0123342, IMG submission 89960) | Root nodule microbial communities of legume samples collected from Mexico - Turtle bean Mexico white nodule | ecosystem: Host-associated > Plants > Roots > Nodule | place: Mexico: Nepantla...
ATAAATAGGATGCTCTCTCAATTGTAAGATACACCACAGAAAGAAATACAATAGAGAGAATTGCAAAGAAGAGTGTTTCTTTTAGAGAGAATTTAAGAGTGAGTGAGTGTCTATTTTTTACATTCCTAACTCTGAGAATAATCTCTTTCCAGAGCCAAATGTTCCAACATTTGACTCTGATATGCAATCAGAGAAAGCAGTGTTAGTAGCAGCAGCACTCACCACTGGTGTAAGCATAGCCACACTGTCCCAGCACTCCTCGGCTTGGTCACAGCTCAAATGATGTCTCATGCTATCCAAGAGACTGTTTTCCGAACAATGCATAGCTGAGTATGTTTCTTGACCATCCATGTTGGGTGTAGTTGTGATAGAACTATTATGCTCAGCTTGATATGTGACTGGAACATCATCAATGCCACCACTACCAATCAGACCAAAAGATGGGGTATTACATCCTCTTGACTCATCCAATGCAGTCACTGTTCCATAAATGCTGTGGTCTGAAGGAGCTAACAAATGGCAGAGATCATTCATTGAGAAGAACTTTGAAAATTGTTCTAATGAATCAACTGGCTCTAGGTCCTTGGGGAGATCATGCACCATACTCAAAGTATCAGGATAATTAACTTCTCCCACAATACTAGATTGAGCAGAGTGTTGGATATCCAGTGGAAATCCTGTGTGGTATTGAAATGGGCCTGTTGGGTCTAACAGTCTATTCAAACTAATTAGTGAGGACAATGTTGAATCCTGAACAGCTAGCTTGTTACTAGAAAATTCATTTGCCTCTTTACAGTGCATATACTCAACATCTTCATCCCTTATCTCAGATACCGGTTGTTGCCCCAGTGAATTCAATGATGAAATTTCACCACTCCATGTGCCAAAACTGGGGTTTCTAGAAATTATGGTGTTCATGGAATAATCAGTACTATCCCTATCCGAGAATACAGCTTGAGCTTCTACTGCAGGTGCCAATTGGTCACAAAGATAAGAGAATCCATGCATCGGTGTCGTTCCTTCTTCAACAAGAATCATATCCATGGAAGGGAAGGAGTCATCGAGACTTGCATAGGAACATGAATTTCCCAATAGCATTTCAGAGTTGTCACTATGAACAGATTTGAGATTCCAATCATATAAATTTTCTGAAGATATGGAAGCCAACAATCCATTGAGATCATAGTTTTCACAATCTAGATATAGATCTCTACTACTATTGAATACGTCAAGCAAACCCTCATCTTCTATCCCCCTCAACAACCTTTCTGTTTGTTCCACAAATTTCACTCTGTCCAAAATCTGCAACAAAGAAATTATCATAATCCATGAGCACTAACTAAGTAATTATCGGCTATGATGAAAACAAAATCGAGAGACAACACATAAGAGTTACGGATAAGTGCTTGTAAGGCCAACAAGGTTTAAGAAGTTACAAAATGTTATTAAATTTCATAAATTGAAACTCATCAGTTTAAGTTAAAACACTTGGACATGCATGACGAGTTCAAAACTATAATGCAACTCAAAGCCATATGAATAAGAAAATTAGACTATACATAAAGAGCAGACTTAAGATTCTTTAGCTTCTGCTTTAAATGTCAGATATAAGCCTCTTAAGATAAAACAGGAATATATTTCAGGCATTTCAATGATCCTAACCTTCTTTTTGGATCCAAATTGTACCACTCCCCATGGTTTAACTGATATCACCACAACTGTCTGCATATAATAGTTGGTCAATGCACAATGATCAGGACTTTGAAGAAGAATACTATAGACAATTAAGTATATTTATAAGTGATATTTAACCAAGGAAATTATGGGAAAAGAATATGAATAAATCTGAGGCATGGAGGTTCCTTTCTTGGAGTTTGATGGTACCTTTATCCCGGACAAGAACTGTGGATGCAAACCATAATCATCCTGCAGAAATAAAGCAAATTTTTTTCTAGTGGGAAAAACTTACAAAGAGAGAAGATGAGATGTTGAAAATGGTAATTGACAGTAAAAAAAAGTACCTCACACATTTGACCATCTGAGTCCACCCATCTGTGCTTGCCAGTCAAAGCAGCTTGACCAACAATTCTGCATATGCCATAACGACAAAATCATCCCTTTGTCTTTCATTGTTACATTTTATATGCTTTTAAGTTTTACATCAAACGAATCTCTGTGTTGATGACCCAGTTGGCCAAAATTTAAAATTGGCCAACTTTTCTTATTGATTTGGTGAAAAAGAAACCATGGGATTCAAAACTAGAGACTGAAAATAGGAAAAACAAAAACTATACTATAAGCTAATAACAATATTTTGTGTACCCTTCACCCATCGAATGGACATGTGGAACTGTGTTGACAATCTCTTCTCCCAATTGATCTTCACAGTATACATCTTCCACTCTCAGCACCCTGGAGGTAAGTCATCATTCTCATCTTAAAAACTAAAAATAATATACAAATAACAGAATAAAAAAACATGGTTCATATAATTAAAATAGAACAGAAAAGAGAAAAAATGGCTTACAAGGTATTTTGAGGATGAATGCGCCACAAAATGATGTAGGAGCAGCCATCCACTGCACAAAGCATCTTGAGCTTATTCCTTAGACTTGTAACATTAAGAGGCTCAACCATTGCCATTTTATTTGGCACTTACCAAAGTGTTACCAACAATATATCTTTGAAATTGAATCAATGATGACAGATTTGTGAGTTGAGCCACTATGCAAACACTAACACAACAAGCCTTCAAGTGTCAACAACAACAAAGTTACTAAGGAAAGAAAGAAGAGAAGAGAAGAGATCAAAGTGTTGTTTTGTTGTTGGGTTTGGTTTCTTTCACTTTTCACTTCATTCATTTGTTTTGGCTTATTTATTTGTCTTTTGAGAAGTACGGAATTCTCCCACCTTGCTTTTTCTTGTTCTCGATATCAAATATTCGCATTCATTTACAATTATTAAAAGGAAGATTCTTTCTTCTTCGTATCAACATTAATTGGGTTAAGGTCCATAAATTCAATGTTAAATGACAATTACTTGTAAGTAATTTGAGAATCATTTTGGTTGTTTCATCTGGCAATACGCATTTAATGTGAAACATTGAAAGTTTGTACGGGAATATTGTATTACATTTACTCTCGTGCTTGTGTATAACTCCATTATTATGAATTGAAAAAAGAGCATGGAAGTGATATATTTTAGGAACATTAAATTTGAGTATAACTTAATCAAAAGTTGCGAAATACTGCAAATGAGTCTTATGTTAGATTGAATTGTTTGCCAAATACACAACTCACTACCCACTTACACAATAGGAATTATATAATAGATACACAATAGGAATTATATAATAGATACTTCTATAGGCAAACATAATAAAAACCATATAATAGGTAGTTCGATAACTGGTGGTTTCATGAACCCAACAAATTTTCATTAGGATAAGTTATAAATGACTATGATATCATATTAAGAAAAAGATTTTAAGTCTAACTCAACTTATAAAATCAACTTACAAGATGAGATTGCACCTATTTATATATTATAAAATGTAGAGATGTCGAATATCAAATAAATTGTTTTAAAGACAATCTAGAGTGAGGATATTCATATAAAAAGTAGTGCATTGTGAAATTTAATCTCTAAATTAACTTTGTGGGGGTGAAATAGTGTATCTTTCTATGTTTATAGTTTCTAATTTTTAAATATTAAGGTTAGAAATGGAATTTACTTGGATCTCACTTAAGAAATTTCTAAAGATATGAAAAGAAAAAACTATGAGTAATGTAAACAAAATAATTAGCAATATAAGTTTAAACATAATTAAGCACTTAAAAAAATCATTCTTCACTACGTATGATCAATTGTTATAAAATTGTCTAACTAATAAAGAGATTTGGATTGTAGATGTAGAGTTAAGATAAGATTGAGAAAAAAAGTAAAAAGTGGTTTGTAACAAAAGAAAAATCATTACCTTTATCATTAGTTTATAATGGAAAATATATTATTAGTTACACTTTTAGCATTTTTATTACGAATAATATCTTAATATAATTTTAGTCTAAGTCATGTGGGCTAGTGGTTGAAAATTATTGGCGTGACTAAGTTTAGGATCAAACCAAAGGTCTGCTACATTTCTGTTATACTGCTGAATTGGAAGTGGTTTTGTGGGGGGGGTGGGGAAGTGTTTTATTGCAAGGGCATAGTACACACGGCGCAAAGTAGTAGAGTATTGTTTGCTTCTTTTTGTAAGGACTATCCATTTGAAGACATCGAATATAGACTCTTTCTGTATACGGGTTAGTGTATACGCGTTAGAGTATGTTAAATCTTATTTTATTTTATTTATTTTTTATAAAAAAATTTAATATAATTTGTTAAAAATCTTATATCAACTATAAATAAGGTCATTTCATAGTATAAATAGGTGTAAAATTACATGCAGATCCTATAAGGTTGAGTTTGACTTAAAGTCTAGTTCTTATGATGATATCATAACCATTTAGAGGTCATCATAACAAGATTTTGTTTGGTCTATTATTCGCTATCATGTCATGATCATCCATAAATATTGTCTCACGCACAAGTTGACAGCGGTACAAACCTCATCTTATAAGTCAGTTTTGTAAGATTGAGTTAAACTTAAAAGTTCACTATAATCTTTTAATTTTTTTTTCCAACAATAATTCTTCAAAAAAATAAAATAATATATATATATATATGTATGTATATATAAGCGACATGAACCGTGTAAAGGGATAATATATCTCTTCTCTTTTAGTCTTTTCCTTTGTAAGCACCTTTATATACTCTTGTAAAGGTGTGTTGTCATATGAATAATAGATATACAATTTCTTTTCTCAAACTTTGACTTTGCATTTACTCCTTTATCTTTTTGCCTTCTTCATCTTTACATGGTATACAAAGCTCTTCTTACTCATGTCTTCCTCTTCTTCTTCTTCAGCTAGCAATCTTGAAAATTTTTCTGGTGTTTCATCCTTCACACCTCATACTTTCTCTACTTCAATCTCGTTGCAATTGGATGATGGTAAATTTCTTCTCCTGCAACAACAAGTCACTGTCATTGTACATGGTCTCAATCTTTCACAATTCTTGGAGGATCCTTCATCACCTCCACAATTTCTCACTGCTGAAAATCCAGAATCATCCACTTTAACCCTTTTTTTCTTCGGCATCAACAACAATATCACATTCTCGTTGTCTAGCTTCCTGCGTCCATGACAACGCCAATCTTGATAAAAATGGTGGATCTTCGCACAACTTATCAAATCTAGAACAAATTGCATACATATTATACAACTCAATCTCAAGCCAAAATCAAGAAACTCAAGGTACAGTTATGCAATCCTAAGAAAGATCGCTCCATTTTCACCTATCTTCTTGATCAAAATCGTGGATACCCTTACCGCTATCGGTGCTCGGATCTCGATCGGTGATCAAATCAAAGCTATTATGGACGGCCTACCTGACCAATATGATGATTTCATTACTTTTGTCACCTCTCGCATCGATTCATACATATTTGAAGGCATTGAGGCTCTTCTGCTTGCTCAAGAGAAACGTTTTGATAAACATCATTTGTTGGATTCTAGTATTGTTCAAGCACATCTTTCGACTGTTTCTTGGCAAACTTCAAACCCTACATCAACCAAACCATGGATGAATCAAAATCACAGAGGTGGTCGGCGTGGTGGACGACCCCCAAATCGTTTCTCTAGAGAGTCAAATAGAATTTTTGGCAACTAAAACCCCAATTTCAAGATCCAGTACCAAATTTGTGGAAAGATGGGTCACTCAGCTCTCCGTTATTGGCAAAGGTATGACATTGATTCAAATAACTCGATCAATGCTAATGTTACTAAATTTTTTGCTTCAACCAACGAATCTGCAAACCTTCTATGTTGGGAGCACCATCTACATTCACCGATCCTCTTTGGTATCCTAACAGCAGTGCTACACATCATATCACAAGTGACTTCAATGCTTTTACCACTAAATCCAATTATAAAGGCAACGAGGATGTAAAGTTAGGTAATGGTTCAGGTACTCCCATTGCTCACATTGGCTTTGCCACTTATATTACTCCTTACAATAACATTGTCATTCATCTTAATCAACTTCTTCATGTTCCAAACATCACAAAAAATCTTATAAGTGTTTCTAACTTTGTTAAAGACAATAATGTATTTTTTAAATTCTATTCTAATTACTGCTTTGTCAAACAGCAGGATACAAAGCGAATCATACTACAAGGAAAACTTAAAGATGGTCTTTATGTGTTTCCTCCGTTTACTCACAAACTCAAACCTACTATGTGCAATATTAGTGTTAACTTTGTGTGTTCTAAGTTTCAAATATGGCATAATCGCCTTGGTCATGCTTCCTATAACATTATGGTTGGTTATTAATTCAGATTTTATTAGTCTTCAATTATTTCTCGTTAGTATTGCATTAGTGGTTAATTTACAGGGTTGTTAGTATTCCTATTTTATAGCTTCCAGTAATTGTAATTTTATTATATATATTATTGAAGTAAATCAAAATGAATGTATCAGTTCAGCAGTTTTGCAATTTCGTGCAATTACGTTCAATCAGTTTCAACAACTTTTTGTCTTTTGTTATTTCCTTCAATTAGTTTCTACAACTGATATTAGAGTCAGTCTGTTATCATGAACTCTACCCAATTATCAGTCTCTATCCTTGATGGAAAGAGTTACAATCGGTGGTGTGTGCAGATAAGAGTTTTATTTTATTATCATGAGTTATGCGATGTCGTTGAGAGTGGAGTGTCTATATTAGCTGATAATGCAATTGAGGCACAAGGAGTAGCACATCGTGAGCAAAAGAAGAAGGACAAGAAGGCTTTGCATCTCATCCATCAAGGGATGAATGAAGAGACGTTTGAGAAGATAGAAGGAGCAACAACTGCAAGTGAGGCTTTGACCATTTTGTCAACCAATTATAAAGGTGATGACAAGATCAAGAGGGTGCGTCTTTAAACCCTAAGACGCAAATATGAACTGCTGCAGATGGAAACCATAGAGACTGTTGATGTCTACATAAATAAAGTTCTTGCCTTGACAAATCAAATGAAGACCATTGGTGAAACACATTTGAAGAAGGCAAAGGTGGAGAAGATTTTGATGTCTTTAACCCCTAGATTTGAACATGTTGTTGCCGCAATTGAAGAGACCAATGACATTTCAACAATGATAGTAGGGTTATTGTCTGGTTCCCTACGAGCGCATGAGCAGCGGATGAATGACAATAAGATTGAAAAACCAATTGAACAGGCTTTACAAGCACAAGTCTCAATTGGTAGCTCCTATCATAAACATGGTAGTTCACGAGGCAGAGGACTGGGACGTGGTGGCCAAAATATGGAGGCGTTGAGCAAAACAACACTGGTTCCAATCACAATCCAAGTTCAAATAACTCTTAGCCCGGAGGACATGGTCACAACGCGGTCGCGGAGGACGAAGAGGCATGTATAATAAATCAAATGTAGAGTGTTATAACTGCCATAAACGCGGCCATTATGCAAATGAGTGCAGATCAAAAGGTGATAATCATGCTGCCAATTGTGCTCAAGAAGATAGTAATCACAAACAAGATGAAAAGGATCAAGCAGTACTAATGGAAGCCACATCAAATGAAACTTCAAACAATCAGCCTTGGTATTTAGATACAGGTTTCACGAATCATATGTGTGGTCAGAAGGAGCTATTTGCATATTTGGATGACTCATTTCGTAGAAAAGTGAAATTCGGTGATGGAAGGTTCGTTCCGGTGACTGGAAAAGGGCGAATTCTTATCACATTGAAGAATGGTGATCACAGGTACATCTATGATATTTTATATGTACCTGATATGAAAAGTAATTTGTTGAGTATGGGACAACTGGCCGAAAAGGGTTACATGATGAATATAGTTGAAAATCAATTCTCAATTTTTGATAAAAAGGGTAATTTGATTCTTAAAACATTTTTATCAAAAAATCACATGTTTGCTTGTGGTCATCAAAGAAACAGTCAATTGTTGCATTATCTACTTCTGAAGTTGAGTATGTAGCAGCACCAGCAAGTGCTTGTCAATTAGTTTGGCTCAGTAATATCATGACTCAAATTGGTTTTAATCTATATGTTCCAATCAAGATCTATGTTGACAATGTCTCTACAATTAATCTTGCAAAGAATCCGGTTTTTCATCAAAGAAGTAAACACATTGATATTCGATATCACTTCTAGCGAGACCAAGTTGGGAAGAACATGATCAAATTGGAATACTGCATATCAGAAGATCAGATTGCAAATATTCTCATTAAGCCATTGAAGATTAATGTTTTCATCAAGTTAAGAGATCTGTTGGGCATGAAGGTTGTTCCAAATCAGAATTAAGGGAGAATGTTGGTTATTAATTCAGATTTTTTTAGTCTAAAATTATTTACTGTTAGTATTGCATTAGTGGTCAGTTTACAGGTTGTTAGCATTCCTATTTATAACTTTCAGTAATTGTAATTTTATTATATATTTATTATTGAAGTAAATCAAAATGAATGTATTAGTTCTGCTAGATATAACTCCTTTATATACTTTTGTAAAGGTGTATTGTCATATGAATAATAGATATACAAATTCTTTTCTCAAATTTTGACTCTCATTTATTTCTTTACCCCTTTCCCTTCTTCATCTTTACCAACCGAGAGTGGATAAATTTGAGCCAAAAAGAATTCTTAAAAACCCTTTGCTCTAAAACAATTTTATATAATAATCTTTTCTATACTATGAATACAAGGAATACCAACCTGAAAAAAATAAATGACAAGAAAGAAGATTTTGAAACAAGAACTTTTATATTGGTTTGTTACTCAAATAACTTAATTTGAGGTTTCATTAATCGAACAATTAATTTACAAACAATTCTTCGATGTAGAAATAAAACCAAGTGTCATTTTTAAGGTTAAAGATAACGAAGATAACTAAGTCAAAGAGCATCTTTCAATATAAATGTAGATGTTACTAAATTTAGGATTTGTTTTGTTTGCATTATAATATGTTTTAATATTAATTATAGGTTATGATATGTAAGAATAAACATATATATATATATATATGTATGTATATATATTTATCTTATGATAATTTTTTTAAAAAACAAATTATAATTAAACTAAGCAAATTAAGTCATTTTTACTTAAATATTTTTTAATCTCTAATAAATTATTGAACTTTGGTTTTAGCCTTTAATAGTTTTTCCATAATAACTTTTTATTTCGTTTCTTATCCAAAAGCTGTTTAGACACTGTTTAGAATAGTAAAATAAAGTGTTTTAGATATAGTTTGAGAGATAAAAAAAGTAAAATAAAAGTTTATTAGGGATTAAAAAAATCTGTCAATCTTTTTTTCTTTCTTTTTATAGTGTGGAGAGTTTAACATTATTACTGTGTCATATTGAAGCCTCAAATAGAAAACAATTGAAAAGGAAACATATTATGAAATTATCTAAGATTAATATTAAGAAAAATAAGAAATTTTTAGTTATAGGTCATTACAATAAAAATGTATAGACAACATACATACAAGATCATAAAATTAAAGAGTTTTATAAGAACAAAAAATATTAAAAAAAAAGAGAAAGGTGAAACGTTTCAATTATATCATCAAACAATTGTATCCTTCTATTGAATTATTGCACTATTAATAGTTGTCTATAATTTTCTTTCAAAAATAACAATATAATCTGAAAAGTATATTATTTTTTATTTTAAAATAAAAAATATTTAAAATATATAATAATTAAATTTATAATAAAATAAAAAATATTAAAATAATTAATAAAATAAAATAAATTTAATATTTTTTTAATATATGTTTTATGTTAAATAAATAAAAAAAATTATTAAATTAATAAATAAAATAAAACTAATTAAATTTTGATGATTTATTTTAATATATTACTTTTTTATTTATTAAAATTTCATAATAAACTTATTTTAACTTTCATATATATTTTTAAAAAATTCTTAAGTATATTATAAGTTATTTATATATATATATATATGTTTATAATTATTACATTAAATATATATTTTATTTTTATATTATTATTTCATTAATACTGATATTTATATTATAATAAAATAAAAATAATTAATTATATAATATAATATAAATAATAATAATTATTATTAAAATAAAATAAAAATTAATAATATATAAAATAAAATAAAAATATTAATAGTATATTTATAAAATAATAATAATAAGTTAATTGAAATAATTATAAATAATAAAAAATACAATTTTCTATCACACCACTTACAATAAACTTTCTCTTCCCTCTATTTACCTTAATCCAAACAATCTCCTAAATTTTAAATCCTAAAAATCTCAAATCTTTTAATCTTCAAACCCTTTTATGGTTTTACCTTTGTGCATGAGGTGGAAAAAAAAAATAAAAGATGCAATTTTTAATAATTACTGTGATTAATTATACTATTTAGTGACTTAGTTCATTGTAATAATTAATTTTAAACATTGAGAAGGGTTTTAGTCCCTACCATAATAGAGTAAAGTATTTTGAAGCATAAATATTAGATTATAAAAAATATATATATCACAATAATTGATCACATGTTGTCATATCTTTAATTAATTATAATTACTAGCAATTAAAAATTATTTTGCAACACACTTCTTAGATTAGTTTAATAGTTTTATTTGAAATTTGCTTTTGTTTTATATTTTCAATCAAATAACAAACCAAACAAAATTCTACTCTATTTTATTTCTCACCTTTTATTTCTTCTTTTTTTCGTTTCCTATATATTTGTTTCTCAATATTTCTTTCTTTATGGAAGGATAAATAGTTAAATTTTGATTCACAAATATAAATCATTCAATTATTCAAATGGTCCACATAAAAATAATATAATATAGATTAACTGATTGGTTGAATTTAAATATCTTCAAAAATTACTATAAATTATTTTTAATATTAAGTCGTTATTATTTTTTAACCATAATTTGATGATGGACACTGATTCTTATTATATTTTTATAATTTTTATATAAGTATTTATATTAGTGTGTGTGTGTGTGTGTATATATATATATATATATATATATATATATATATATTTCTATTTAACTTATTTTATCAACAAATGTTTTTACGTCAACTTTTGATTCTTAAAGTATTTAAACTTGTTCTTTATATGTAAATTTATTTTTATGTATTATTGGAAATTGATATTAATTGTAAACATTTTTTTACTGTTTTAGTTGGCAAATATTAATTCATAAGATTTGATAGAAAAGATTGATATTTTATTATACAAAATTGTAGTAGTTATCAGTAAATATTTTATTATCAAATATGTATAGTTTTGATAAGTTTAAAATTTTCTTTTAGAAATTATTGAAGACTTAATAGAGGAAATTTGATTTTATTTAACCGTGTAAAAACAGAAATGTTTAAAATCGAATTGATAAAAAAAATTAAAAACTAGTAATTTATTAACTGAACTTTTTTTTTTGTTGATTTGGATTTTTTTTCATAATCGAATAGCTCGGTTCATTCTGATTGTGATTTGATATTTTAGAACTAATTTAATAATTGAGTTAATTAATTATTTAAATATTATTATGTCATCTATTATACATTATTAGTGTTCGGAGAGGAAAATGTTAAAGCAAAATTATAACATCCTTATATTTTCCCACATAAAAAAATATAATATATATAAATTAATAAAATAATATATAAATACAATGTTCACAACTCTTTCTTAAAATGTTTCAAAACATATTTCTCTTTATAAGACTTTAAATATTTACATAAAATTAAAACAAATATTCAAATTTCAAATAAAATAATTTTATCATTCAGCTTCTCACTAAGGAGGAGCTCTATCACCGGTAACATCATATGCTCCCGTGTAAATACACGATCATCACATATAAAGAAACAACACAAACAAATAACAAGGTAAGCTAGCTATATAAAAACAAAATTTTGTATAATTTCAATTTGAAATTAATAAACATAAATCATCAAGTCTCATACAAATTCTCAAATCATCAAGTGTCTATTAAAATTCAATATTCATCTTTCACATGTCAGACTTCCACTAACTCATATCACATAAACACTTGACTCTACTTCCGGAAGACTCGTGCGTGACTTTGACTCAGAGATTTGCACCTGTCATACTATATCACTGTGAAATCCACACAGTTATGAGCATAAACAATCTCAATATCATCTCTCTCCTAGTATGACAGGGTTAACTCATCTAACAGGTCAAGTTAGTTATCTTTCAAACAACTTACCCATTTATATGAACCTCCTTCGACTCTCACCACCTGAATAACTTTCATCTATATGATTTCATTATCTCAGTAGAGTCAGGATATCTCATTCTAGATGAATCCCTAGTCAATGCACATCCTAAACAATCTTAACACGGTATTTTCTTTCCTGAAAATACTATGTTTTGATCTTACTTTCACATCATTGCACACTTCATTTAACACATCAATACACCATACAATCATAACATATAATTTAAACTTTCTAACAATCCAAATATATCCAAAAAGTTATTTAACAATAATAA
>Ga0123342_1008658_pt1 | contig 12642 bp, 9 predicted proteins | sample Turbeawhitnodule_FD_89960 | JGI IMG/M metagenome (GOLD analysis project Ga0123342, IMG submission 89960) | Root nodule microbial communities of legume samples collected from Mexico - Turtle bean Mexico white nodule | ecosystem: Host-associated > Plants > Roots > Nodule | place: Mexico: Nepantla...
AAGAGGACATCATAAGGAAGAGATTGCACCGATTGAAAGTGAAAACAAACAAGTAGAACAAAAATGGGTAATTTGGAATGAAGGGAAAATGGACTTATGTGGATGAAGCTCTTGGAATGTGCAAGCCACTTGAAGGATGGTTGGCTTCAAGATGAGTGTTGTTGCCGCCACTTGAGAGCCCAAGAATTCACTCAAGATAAGGCTAGAAGAGAAAAAGACACAAGTCTCTCTCACTCACTCACCAATTTGGTAGAGGTTCTTTACTCTCAAAAATCTATCTTATTATTTCAAAGACCTAAGCACCCCTTTTATAATAGAGAGGGCTGGTCACAAAGTACAAGAAAAGCTTTTGAAAGCTCACCTTCCAACTCCTTCTATTCTAGTGCCTAAAGAGTGTGAAGAGATAACTTTCTAGTTTCTTCCTAAAAACTAGCGCCTAAGGTACTTACAAAAGAGGTGTCTTTTTGGTTTCCCTCTTAGTACCTTCCTAAACACTACTCCTATATGTGTTACAAATTTATACAAAAGAAATTACAAAGAAAGATATTAATTGGAGCCCATTCTTGAATGCTTGTAGTCTTCTTGTTGACTTTGGGCTTGATCCTCTCTTTATTTAATTCTTCTCTAATTTTTAAGAAGACTAGAAGGAAGAACTTTAAATGTTTGGGTGGATGGCCTCTTCCTCCATTAGTAAAATCCTCTTCTTTTTTATCTCCATCACGAACGTGTTTTTTTTCTTGTCTCCTTAATGTATGCAAATTTGGTTGTATCCGGAGTAGAAGTGATGTATTTTTTCTCGAGTGTTGGATGGAATTGAATGCTTGTAGACTTCTGGAGGAAGCACCAAATGGCTATGGAGGTATATGGGTTTGGGTGTGAGTTTACAAGGTGCAAGGGCTAATGAAGAGGTTATCTCAACTTCCTTGAGTTTCTAAGAATGCAAGAAACACCATAGAGAGAGACTTGGATAAAATGTGCCTAGAATTTTAGAAACACAATTTCATATATCAATCAAGTCTAAATTTACAAGAGAGGAGTCTCTTAATTATACCCTAAGGAGACTCCTAAAATGACTATTAAAGTTCTAAAATACTCTCATTCATAACATGCCATGCGCCAATCTTGTGTACAAGAAACTCTCTATTCATAGGTTGCCATGTGTCATTGAATGATTAGAGAGTCATGTAGAAGGCGCGTAGCTTGCTTCTTTAAGGAGCTTGAAGAGTTATTTCCCATGCAAAGGAAAAGGTGCCCCAAGATATGCCTTGTTTGGAGAGAATTATCTTCTTATTCTAAAATTGACTTAGAAAGACAAGCTAGAAAATTCTATTCTACTATTTACAAAATTTATACAAGACTTAGGCAACTATTATCTTTTGTATTCTTTTAGGTTGGTCATCTACTCTTAGTTGAAAAAGAATGGTGGCTATAATATGGATGGTCTTCCATCAGATTCCCCTCCCTAAAAAAGGATCTAACCTTAGATCCGAATTTTATGATCTTTTAGTCACCATGATAAAAAAATCAGCATATTCCTCCTGGTTCAAAGATCCAATTGAAGAACTTTGGAAACATGATATAAATATAGAGAAATAAAAGAAAAATGATATAAAACCATGGTCAAGAAATGGTTATTTGATTTTTTTTTATGTTTAAAAGACTTATGAAATTTCTTTTTCAAAAAGAAGATATAATAGAAGAAGAATTACCTCTCACAATGGTAGTCTCGATGGTAGGCTTAATGAGACAAACAGGTTTAGATGATGAATATTCAATTTTTTTTTTCATTTTCTCTATCTCACTATCTATTTTTTCTTTTATTTTTATTTCATCCCTTCTTACTTATCGAGGTGTAAAAGGACACAAAAAAATTTAGTACCTTGAAAAGAAAAAGTGATTTTATTTGAATCACCTTCATAATAAGAATTATGATCATATTGCCAAGGTCACCCAAGAATAATGTGACCTATCTCCATTGGAACAATATCACGTAAAATGCTTTCTTTATATTTTCCTATGGCTAGATACATGTGCTTGGTGTTTTACTACTACTCCACCCTATTGACTTATCGAATGTAGCTTATCTAGTTAGGAATGTGGAATCAATTTTCTTCTTGCAAAGACCTAGAAGCAAACTTCTTCTCCTTTGATTTGCTAACTTATTGGTCCTTCTTCTCGGTTTTGGGCTTTCGATTTGGGCTCTCGGTCCTGGCTCTCAGTTTGGGCTTGGTCAACTAGATCTCTTGGTTCTCGGTCTCCTCTCACGGGTAGGTGTGTGTACCTGCAAGGCGCTCCTGATGTGAGTTGATTTTAGATTTATCCAATTTAGATATGACACTTTACTTAGGATTGAGATTTTATCAATTATATGGTGAGAACCTAAAGAAGATCCCCACTGGACACGAACTTAATCAAGTGGTTAAGTAAGTGTGAAGGTTCACTTCTAGAGTTACAAGTAAATGATGATTGATGATGAAGGGTAAAAATTAAATGAACATGGAAGGAAACATAAAAGCATGATGGAAATCGATGGACAATGGAGGAAAATAAGAACATAAGAACACAAGGATAAATGGAGTAATGAAAAAAAGGAAGAGATGAAGGAAGGAAATGCTTATGTGGTGGAAGAGAGTTGGTCACGCCACTTGGTTATTTGATTTTTCAGAAAATTTATTTTCGCTTTTAAAATCCTTAAGATAAAGAAGATTTTAGAAAAATAGGTTTTGTCTTTAATTGTTTGTCTACTCTAACACAAAGTTAAACTAAATCGTTTAAATCATTATAAGGTAAATTCTTAACTTTATCCCGAATTTCATAGTTAAGACCACTTTGGAATCGAGCTATGGTGAGTCTAGATTCTTCTTTAATCCCTGCTCTTAACATAATTGACTCCATTCTCTGTCTGTATTGTTCTATAGTCATATCACTTTGGGTCAACATATGGAGTTGGTACACTAATTCTCTATCATAATAGGAATGCATATACCTTTTTCTAAGGGATGATCTAAGCTCATTCCAATATCGGATTTAAGGGAAATTATTTGACTTAAGATCTTTAATGGAGGTTGTCCACCAAGTTAGGGTTGAGTCATGAAAACTAAGGATAACTTAGGTAACCATCTTCTCATGACCTATTTGGTTAGACTAAAAAATTTGTTCAACCTTCATCTCCCAAGTTAGGCAATCGTCTATATTTGATGAGCCATGGGAAGAAGGAAGGTCAATCTTAAGTTCTCTATGTCCGTGGTGGGATCTATGTCTATGTTGTCTACGATTTTATTGGTAGTAATCGGTATTGTGATGATTACTATAATCATCTCGGCTTTGGGAAGGGCTTCTATGACGCATGTTTCTATGTTTGTGAGACCCCTCTCCATACGTATTCCTAGATCTTTCCATATTTTTTTCTTAAGAAATTATGAATTTTAAAAACATTTCTTTTATTTTTTTAAAAAAATTGTGCTTGTTTGACTAATGTTTCATGGATATATAAAAGTTAAATACTACGTTGGTTACCAGTAACACTAGATTGATGTGAAGGTTTTCCCATACGTGAAATTTTGAAAAAAAAACTGATTTGTTTTTCACAAGGATTTGGAGAAACTCAACTTTGGTAAGAAATATGTTTTCAAATTTTTTTTTTTTTAATTTTTTGTGTGAAGTAAATTAAGAGTTCAAGTATGAGCTTTCTCCAAGTATACTTCTAGGAAAGTGAGGTGAGTCACAATGGACTACTTAGGTACCAAGAATTTCCTAGCCATAACTTTTCTCAAATAGTTCTTAACACAAGTTTTCTCAAAGAACTTCAAAACAAATTTATAAATGGAAGTGAGTGTGTGAATGAAAAATGAATTAAAGATCAAAGAAAGATCTACTAATAAACAACAAAATATAAAACCTATCTATCACATAGACATACAAAGCAATAAAATAAAGGAAAGAAATTAAAGCAAAATAAAGGCAAGAAAGAAAAGGCTATTGAAAGTAAACTAGGTGAATTGTAAGGTGCAAGTGCAAGTGCCACTAGGAGTCCCTTGACATACTTACACGACTAATGCACATGAAAGAAATTAAAAGGTCTCTTTAGATTTCCATCGGAACAAATTCCCAATTAACCCAAAAGTAAAATACACAAAGGTTTTCTGATACTAAACAAAATATCAAGATGAAAGATAGAACCAGTTTTGATGAAGCCTTTAAAGCTTTTGTGATGTTCTAAAAATTCTACTTTGTGCATTGAATTATCTTGTCTCCTCCTTCCTCTCCTTTGATAAACTCTTTGCAAAAGTAGAACCTAAAGGAAGAAACCCAAGAATCCTCTTTTCTGAACACGAACAACATGCAAACTCTAAAGCCTTCACCAACCAAGGAATTCAAGAAATAAAGCAAGAAAAACACAATTTGAAAAGCTAAACCAAAAAGAGATTAATGTGACAAACTACAATGGAAAACCAAAGAAAGGAAAAACAACAATTAAAGGTAATAATAAAAGGCTATCACAACAAAGAAATGAACCTAAGAATGACTCGAGAATAGAGTAAAAACCATCATCAATGAAATATTGAACCGTTCAGATATAAAATTTCAATTGATTTGGACAATTATTTTTATCACAATAAAATTCCCAATCCAGAACAATTTTACACAAAATTGGCAACAAGAAAAAACCTAAAGAAATCAAGAAAAAGAACACAACTACTAGACACAATTGGAAAATTATGTAATAGAAAACACTAATAAACAAATAGCCCTCAAGAACTCAAATATTCCAAAGAAAAAAGGCTCACGAGCTTTTACAAATTTTATGACTAAAACACAAATACTTGGTGTGCATTTCTAAGAGGCATTTTTACAAACACATATGTAATGAGTGGAAAACTAAAATTATATAACAATTAAAACAAAAGCTAAACAAGACTAATTACAAAACAAGATTAAAAACATAAACCCTCACCTAATTGCACACACAAACGAAACAAAACTTCAAGAACTCATAGGAAAAACACCAATATTTGAACCAAAAGGAATTTAAACAAAATTCTTTAGGGGGTTTGTAGAGGAATCAACAAGGAACACAATGAAATTAAAAAAAAAAATCAAACTTTGATAACTCTACACAATTAAAACTCAACTTGACCATACCACTTCATGAAGAACAACATATGAAAATTCAAGAAACATCAAAGACAATGGATTAACAACAAGAACAAAGAAAATAAATGGTGGAAAATTAAAATAATCGGTTGAAACTCAAAATAAACAGTGAAGCTTTAAATATATGGTGGAAAATTAGAAAACAATGAAGAACATGAAAACATATGGTTCGACCATTGAAGAATACTCAAGAACAACCACAATTCTTTTTTTTTGAGATATAGGCTTATCTGGATTCTAGCCTTGCTCTAATCCACCTAATGCAATTCTTCTTGAGTGCTAGATGGAATTGATGGAAGGCAACAAAAGATTTTTAGATTTGTGGAGGAAGCAGCGAATGACTACGGAGGTTTACGAGTTTGATTGTGAGTTTGCATGTTGCAAGGGCTAAGGAAGAGGTTAGGCCAACTTCCTTGAGTTTCTAAGAATGAAAGAAGCATCATAGAGAGAGACTTGGATAGAATGTGTCGATAATTTCATAAACACAATTTTATATATCAATCAAGTCTAAATTTATAAGCTGGTGATGCTTCTATCCATCATTCACCAATCCACCACCCTGGCTCATCATCATCTTCCATGAAGGATAGGATACTAGAGCAAATGAAATACATGCAATTAGATCAAAGAGCTATATGGGAACATATACAAATGCAACAAAGTGCTAGTCATAGAGGAATTACGCATATGCATCAAGCAACATATCACAATTTCCCTCAAGGGCAACCTAACCCTTATATGCCTTCAAATCAATTTGGAGCTTATGTAGCTTGGCCGGGGGACAAGTTCTATTATTCAAGGGACAAATTCAATATATGAAGCAGGACCATCTACAGTTGTAAAGGAGGACTTTAATACAAAGCTGGATGAATTCCTAGGAAGAGAAGGTTGAGAAATAACATGGTTTATCTTTCTAGTTTTCTTTTCTTTTCAGTTTTTTAAATTTCTTGTCTTTCTAGTTATATTTTTAGTTGATTATTTTTTTTCTATTTTTTTTTCTTTCAGTTGTTTAAATTGCTTGTATTGTTATTGTTGAATTATTTTTAGTTTTAATTTAATTGTTGAGTTGTTTTCTAGTTTTATTTTTTCTTTAAAAATAAGAACTGCAATATTAAATTTGAATTATGGAAAAAAGCATTAATCAGACTGTGTTTGAATAATAAACAGTGAAATGAATTAGACATAGGTTAGAAAAGAAAATATGATTGAATCTATATAGGTGTGACTCTACCAACGAAGGAGAAGTGTTTTCCTTTCCATAAGGCAAACCTCTTTCTGATTTTGGTGAGATCATACATTGTGAGAATTGTTTTTTATATGATTAGCCCCCACAGGAACACCCAAGTATTTAAAAGGCACCTCCATGATACTACAATTTAAAATCTCTGAGAATTTATGCAATACATTATCTTTAACACCTAGACCAACTATTTTGCTTTTTGTGAAATTTATCTTCAACCCTGACACAAGTTCAAAACATTTTAAAACACATTTGATTGTCATGATATTCTTTACGTCCGCCTTACAGAAGAAAATGGTGTTGTCGATGAATTGCAACATACTACCGTGCACTTGGTTTTGTCCCACCTTAATCCTATCAAATAAACCTTTTGTTGTGCCTCTCTCAATACCCGAATCTACCCTTTGACTACAATAAGAAACAAGAAAGGTGTTTAGTGGGTCATCTTGTTTTAGTCGCTTGGTAGAGGAGAACTGGTTAGTTGGACTACCATCACTACAAGAAAATCATGAAAGAGAAACTAATTTTAGAAAAAAAAAAATTAGTTGTTATAGTGACTAAATTAGAGACAATTTTAGAAACTAATTTTTTTTTGTTTCTAAATTAGTTTCTATTATTGTTAAATAGTTTCTAAATTGATATCTAATTAGCTACCAAGGTTTTAACTACCAATTATTTAGATTTTAAATTTGGTAGAAAAAACCTTGATTGCTAATTAGATACCAATTTAAAAACCATTTAACAATAGTAAAAACTAATTTAAAAACCAAATTATTTTTTAGTCTCTAAAATGATATCTAATTTAATCATTATAACAACTAATTATTTATGATCTCTAAAATTGATTTTCATTTCATAATTTTCTTGTAGTGCATTAACAAAAATAGAAATAGACGATGATTCTAACTAACTCCTAATCCATTTTTTCCATTTGGTACATCGAGTGGAACATATAAACAAAGAAACAACTGGTTTGCAGAACCGGCTGCTATAGACCTCGGTGCCTGTATGGATTGCAATTAGTCATTTGTAGGAATACTATATATAGGCAGTGTAGAAATGCATGTATTTTGCAAATTTATGTAATATGTCCTCTACAGTTTTTGTTTTCCACTGGTGGGATGATGACCTTTTGTGTTATGTTTTGGTGACTCTTTTGACTACAATAAGTTTAAAATTCTTTATATATAAATTGAATCATCCCTTAAGTTCAATTAATTTCATTTATTTTTTCGATAAAAAACGAAAAGATGAAAATAAGACAAGAAACGGTCACAATAGTAAAGATGGAGAATTTTAGAAATTTACAAAAGAATACATGCCTCTACATTATATTAATTTTTAGATTGAATTTTTTCCCCAGAATTTTTTTATATTACTCTTACAATAAAAGAAAATATAATTTTTTTAAAATAATATATAATTGAATTATTGGAAAATTGAGTCAAAAAGTTGTACATTTTATATTATTAATTATTAATAGATCTTCATTTGCTGAAACTGCAAATTTTATTTAAGGAAAATTCAACAACAATTGATCAAACAAATGAACAAAGGTAAACATAAAGTGTACGTAGAAAGAAGTACGTATATTACTCCTACAGAAGAAATCTCGAGAGCCCCACTTTACCCCCACTTTGCTTGACATCTTTCTCAGTCTGTTGTTTATACTCCGTAAAAGTGAATTTTCTGTAGATAGCTGGCTTTATGTGGCTTTTTATAACTGCTTCCTCCGAGGGACAGTAAAAAAAGGCCACAGAAAACCTCTCAGCTTTCTCTGCTGCAACAACTCTGTGTTTTATGCTTTTATAAACACCATTGCTCCATGCCTGCACATTATAGGATGCACAAAGTAAAGTTTAGAAGCTCTTCCAAGACCTAGCTTTAGTCAACCAATATAATAATAGAAAAAAACTCAAATTGTTGAGGGTATGTTAACCATACCTTTTATAGACACTGGTGATGTGTTTTTTGATTAATGGCGTCACAAAAAGTAGGGCAAATTCATGCATGTTGAAAATCATGCTTAACTTTATCTTCAACGTCAATTATGTCATTATTAATTATTTCTGACGTATTCATTCTAGCTGTCTGATAATTTCTATTGGACTGATAATCACATTTTCAAGCCTTTCTGGTCCATTCAGATTTGATGAGAAGTTTGTGAATATATATATATTATTTTTTTTATCAGCAATATATATATATTAAACCACGTCCTCCAAGTAAGCCTTATCCTTTTGAAAATAACCATATTCATGATGCCAAACAAAACATTTCTCCTGAGCATATAATTCTGGGAGAAGATAATTACAAATTCTCATATAACATTTTTTTTATGAGTTAAATATATTTTTTTTATTGTAAACTATGATGTGAAATTTATTTTTATTCTTAGTATAAATTTTAAATTTATTTAGTACTTATGGTAAAAAAATTATTATTAATTTTATTTATGTAACAAATAAACTCTTTAAATGTGAATTATATTATAAATTATAAAATATATAATTAATAAGTATGAAATATTGTAACATTCTAATTTATTATAACAAAATTTCGTTTGTAAAAAAATTTGACAAAAATCAATAAAGTAAAAGAACAAAAATATATTTAATTTTTTTATTTATTAAATGAAAAAAATAGTAAACAATGATATATTTAACACTATCACCGAGTATATTATTTTCTATTTTTTGCACCAACAGAATAAAGCACAATTTATAACATTATTCTAGAAAAGGTGATGATGAGATTTCACCTGAAACAAGTCACCAATGTTAACGAGCAGAGCATGTGGATTAGGCTTAACAGCAAACCATTTTCCATCTTTCATCAATTGCAATCCCCCAATCTGGTCCTGATGTACGATGGTAAGAAAACTAGTGTCAGAGTGAGGCATTAAGCCATGCATCTTTGATATAGGGCATGAAGGATATCTATTCAGTCGAATGAAACAACTCTTTGCCGAGCAATGCTCTCGAAAATAGTTGGATTTCGCATTCAACTTGCAGGCTAGTATCTCAGACAAGCTTTGTGCAAGGGAGAACATTCGTGTTGCAAAACCTTCAAGGCTTGATCTAAATTAAGAAAACAAAAGTACTCACATTTCAGTTAAGTCACAAAACACAATGAAGCCACAGAAAGTATGCATGTTATTCAGTGTTTATCAATAAATGTTTGCTTGCCAAATGAACTGCATGCATGCCATGTTATTCATGCTTCTTTGATTTGAAACATAAATGAACTGTCTAGAACTGAACTCAAATTCAAGCTGTAATAAAAATAAATTTAAATACTTTTATGATATATTTTTACTGTATGTTCTCATTTATTAATTAAAAAATATATAATGTATTTTTGTTTTATAAGATATTAAATATATTTACCTTTCTATATATAAAATGTATATTAGATAAGTTGATAAAGAATTTTCACAAAAAAATATAACATGACTGATAATAATTTGTTTCTTGAAAATTTGTCCATTTCTTTTCGACCAAATAGACTAAACGGAGAATCATTATAACTATCCCACATCATTCTTTGTTACAACACTTTTACTGGAAAAAAAGGTCTTATACCAAACACAGCTTTTTATTCTATTTTAGGTATTTTGATGTTTTTGTAAGCGTCAACATAAAAAAAGTTGACGTGACATGAATTGTCTATAAGGCTCGTGAAAAATGAAGGTGTATGGTCATGAGGTAGGTTGAAGAGGAACCCACTATATTGTACTAGTGCTGTCTGATAGTTGTAATAAGTTAAAAACATCTATTCCTCACTACACCAAAACAAGCAAGCCTAAGGTGCAAATTCAGCATGTATAAAGGGATCAAATGGTAAATAAAGAAGTTAATAATTGGCTGATATGTGTACACGAAGAAAGAGAAACAGTAATTTCAAAGTGTATCATCCCTTATTATCTTTCTATTTCACAACTCTCCTTTTTTTATACCACCACTTCTATATTTTGTTTGAAATTTTTCCTTTGCCCTGCTATATATGTATAACTGTTGTTGCATCCTCATGTTAAATTTTTAAACATAGTTAGTGGCAAAGAGAAAAAAAATGAAGATATGTGCGTACCTCAGAGCTTCATGTTGGTTGATCCTTGAGATATCAGTGACATAAAAGTGAAAGGCTTCTGACCATGACAGTTGTCTGAGATTGGTGGCAAATGGATTCCCCCACCTGTAAGCTTTAGCAGATAAAGTAGAGAAAATAGCTTGTTGTGTTGACTTGTTCACAAAAGGTTGATAAAACACTTCCTTTTGCTCAATCTGCATGCTCTTTAGCAGCTCCTGTGGAACACCATGATTAACAACTTGAAAGAAACCCCATTCTTTCGCAGCTTCTGCAATTTCCCTCATACATTCCTCTCTCTCAAGACTTAAACGGCCAAGGTCGATCAAAGGTATATCACATCTCTCCACTGTACAGCAGAAGCAGTCATTCCTTGAATCCCCTACGTGTTTTTGCAAAAGGGTCTTGTAGGTCTCCAGGAATGGTGGTTCATAATCCATTTGAGATGAAAATGCTACACTAATTCAGAAAACGAATCGATTATTATAAACAGGACGTAGATTCCACGTGAACTTAAAAATTAGGATGTTTAATGTATATAAACGAAGACAGAAGTTCAATTTATAAATTTTATAAAATTGAGTTAAACTTAATTTAATAAAATACTTTAGACCGTTATTATTAGATTACTTATGTATTTATGATAGTTCAAGTAATAATATTTTTATAAAAAATGGTTTACACTATTTATAAGTGTATAAAATGTTTTTATTTTATATTCAATGTTTTTTTTCTATATTATACAGAAGATTAAGCTTTTATGCAAAATTCTGGCTGAAAATGTTGCCAGAATTTGAATTCATAGTAGCAGCCATTGTTGCCCTAATTCTGCTGTACAGACATCTTAAGCACAAGCAACTGGAGTTTTACGAATATATACTTAAATTTGAAGGGAAATATATATATATATATATTTAAAAGTTCAACCACGAGCGCGAAAGCTTCATGAGTGATTATAATAATAAAAAATTATACAATGATCAAAATTTCACCTGTACTTCTTTGAAGATGATTATGGAACTTCAACCGCTTCGTAGCTTGCAAATGCTACCACTTAGTATGCTAGGAGTGAGATAAGAAGAAGACAGAGAGTGAATTCTGGCAAAGAAACTCAGAGGCAACTAGTCCTTAGAAGAAACTTCAAGTTTTATGTGACAAGAAGAAGAGCACGTAATGGTCTAGTTTAGTTTACTTGAGATATTGGTGGTTGCAAACAGATATTTTTATATGCATGTGAATCCATGCCATGAAGGTTGGAATAACACTACGATTAAGTATATGGTTAAAGGAGAGACCACGCGGCCAATCACAGCATCAGAAAAAGAGGGGACAAAGGCATGCACCACAACTACAACATACCATAAGATATCAGTGTTCTTCACTTGTAGCCACGAAGTGCAATCTGCGTTAAGAAGGAAAGGAACCAATAAAATATAGTTGTTCTCAAACGAAAGTTGGGGTCCAGATGACTATTGAAACTGCTACTCTCCTTCTTTATCTTTGGTCAATCGGTTCGGTAACATCTCACTTCCTTTCCATGCAAACATCTTCATCCTCCCTACTCGTTCCACCTCTCTCGGTCTTCTCGTATCCCAAACTCGGATGATACCTGCAGAAGACACTCTAACGCTCAAGTCAATAAAAGTATGCAACACTTAGTAGTCAGAGTATTGTATGATGACGTACTTGGTCCTTGAAATCTATGTTATTTATATTATTTTAGTGGGTCTTTCTGATTGGGCCATATTAGAGGGCTTGGGTCATGTATAGGAATACATTACCTAGATCTTAACTATTGATTAGCTTGATTAAATCTGCTTGAGCGTAATTGGATTTATGTTGTCGGTCGGCCCATTGGTGGGGACCGAGACATGGTATCAGTTGTACAATATACTTGTCCACAGGCTCGAGGATGGTTAATCTGAAGAGTCTTTATTCGAGACTGATGTGACAATTGGACTTTCTGATGTTTGACGTGACAGCAAGTGGCGCTTTGACGCGTGATGTGATGTGCATTAATGATGGGTTTTTTGGGTGCCATTGTGATGTGATTCCAATAACCACATAGAACAAGATTCTTGACACTTTGAGGAATCACCTTGAGCTGGAAAATGTAGAGGCACTTTCTTAGAAGTTGGATCATGGTTCTAAGATCAAGAACT
>Ga0123342_1008659_pt1 | contig 12642 bp, 5 predicted proteins | sample Turbeawhitnodule_FD_89960 | JGI IMG/M metagenome (GOLD analysis project Ga0123342, IMG submission 89960) | Root nodule microbial communities of legume samples collected from Mexico - Turtle bean Mexico white nodule | ecosystem: Host-associated > Plants > Roots > Nodule | place: Mexico: Nepantla...
AATCTGTTTATTTAGAAAAGAACAGATTTATTTTTATGCAGTAAACGTGTTTTTTGTAAAACATGTGAAAAACAGTTTAAGAAAACTTATGCTTGTTCTTATCACATGGCCAGTGGTTATGAGATGAGTTACTCAGCAAAAAGCCCACTCTTGGACAACCTCTAAGCACTAACTAAGACACACTTAAAGCAAAGCAAAATACAAATGTAATGTACATAGAGGTCTTCATCAAACACAATCTTGAAGGGGCAGCAACCATCTTCAACAAATACGAACTATCACATTTGATCTGCACCATTGGATCACTACAACATCAACGATCCAGATCAACGTTATGACCCCATGTCACATCCATGCACCTCGAACGCAGCAAATATCTCCCCTACCCGACTTCAAGGATACATGAGCAAATCACATGGCGACAAGTCAATAGGAAGTGCCAACCACACAAGGTAACGACTACTCAGCATATCGGCCATATAAGACCCTGCATATAGTTCCTATACTAGGGCTTGGGGGGCATATGACCTGGGATGAATATCTAGGCTAAAGATAAGACAATTTTTCTTTTATAGACTCTACATTAACACTCAAATCGCTCCACTTGAGCCTGGGGGCAAATGTACTACCGGATGGATGAAAGGACAACACGACCGAATAGCCGAGAAGACCAAATAAACTCTCCTAATCCGAACGGATCTCATAAACCTACAATTAACCGCGATTAAGCCATACTTAATAATAAACTATGATTAAGGAATAGTTGGACCCTCTTTTGAACCCACATGCAAGCCCATAAACAATTGAGGCTCATCAAAAAAGTATAAATATCATAGGGGACCCCAGCACCAAAGGTAATTTTTCACCCCTACTCACTTGCATATAATACTCAGACTGACTTGATCGTCGGAGTGCCTTCATAGTTACCCCCCTTCAACTCGGAGGATTGGAGAACGGACAGAAGATCATCATACTTAAAGGTCGAGAAGACTTGGACTAAAGAAGTTACTTGATAGGATCCCGATATTAGAAGTGAGAGGACATGTATATGACTATATTTTGATATGACAGGAAAGTATATAAATTATTTGAGATAAGTATATAGTATGAGTAGAATAATAATGTTATATAGATTAAAACATGTTTTCTAGATGTATAAAATATTTTTTATTACTATATTTTGTACGTACAAACTTATTAAAAGTTTTGGTGACTTAAGTTTCTATTTGTCACTGCCGCATTTTTGTAATCACAAATTAAGATGAATTATTATGAACTAATTTTTTACTATTGAGTGTGTACAAAGAAAATTATCGAGTGTATAGTGAACTGAGAAAAGAAAAACATTTTATTCCTTGTGGTGTCTTTAAAATTTTAATCACATGTAGGCACCAACAACCTCTCACGCACACTTTCCAACGAAAAAAAAAATGGAGGTGCAACCCCCTTCCTTCAAATAAAATAGAAAAAGCAAAGTTGGACTTTTAGAAACATATATGGGGAGGAAGCTATTTCTTCATCAACGCGCATTATTTCTTTCATAGACGTGTTGGAAAAATCTAAAATGTTCATATGGATTTTGAGATTACAGAATTTGAAACATAATATTATTTAATCTGAAAATATTTCAAATTTCATAATCCAAAATACATTTTTAGATTCACAAATATATTATGAATGTTCATATTACACAACATAGAACATATTTTCAAGTTGAGTAATATGTAAATGTATTCTGTATTATTACAATTTGAGATATTTTTAAATTACACAATTTAAAATAAAATATATTTTTAGATTACATAATTTAAAAAAAAATATTAGACAAAAATATATTTTGAATTGTACAATTTAAAATACATTTCAAATTATACAATCCATAATATTGCACAATTTAAAATAAATTTATAAATTATGCAATCTAAAATATTTCTCACCCAGGCACAATTTCAACTTTTTCCACAACTATAAAGAATAAAGAAGAAAGTATAGGGATAGTGATACTAAAAGAAATTGTCCTTGAAGAAGATTGAGATGCCAAATATAATTTCTATATATCTGTAAGAATTCTGAACAAACAAGTAGTGAAGAATCTTCATAAATTTTGCTAAAAATGAAATACAATGGTTATGACCAAATCAGGATAATATTTGTTTCATCTTCTCTATCTCTAAACTCAACTTTATACTTTGATATTTTTTAATGTCTTAACTTTTGTCTGTTATCATTGTATATATAAGCGACATTTAAGTTTACATTGGCCACATTCTTAGCCTAAATTACCTTACAATTGTTACAAGTTTTTGCGATAAACAAATTCCTGACTGTGTTAACAATATAGTTCATCCACTCTCTTCCATATTTTGTCATTAGTGTAGCAAAACAATGTTTCAAAATATGACTCGATAACTTTAGTTGTTGAAAGAAAAAGATAGAGACGTATGATGCTCAAACCATGTGCCTAAATGACAGTGTGTAACTGGTTTATACAGAATATTGTATTAATTACTATTAGAGAATAGTCAATTACTATAACTTGATATCCAAACATTCCAAATCAATCTACATTAAATATATAATATAATATTTATTCCTGATTCTCAACACAATTTTGGCATTACCCTGCCGTTAACCAGGCATCATTAGCATATCACATTTTAACAAATATCTGAAGGAATGTTGCAGAACCATTTTAAACACACTTGACAAAAGAATATACAAGATCTTGTGACATCAGTGTATTCTGTATTGAAAAATTCGTATACAAGATATACAAAAAGGTTAAGTTTGAGATGGGGGTGTGTCGTACAAACTTTGGCAGCCGTAAAAACTATACTGAAATCACCATTTGCTATCCATGTGAGAAGCAATGGTATGGAACCTATTGCGATCAAGAAGGTTCATCCGCAAAAATACTAATCGCTCACCAATCCAGTAAGGCCCTTGCTCACAGAAATGCCTAGAGGAAATGACCTGTGTATTCTTTGTTTCGAAGCAGGTTCTTTGTCATTTGAAGAAATGAGACCAACTTTCTTTGTTATTATGGATGAATTCTCAGATGTGTCTCCAGTTGTAGCAATGAATTGTAAACCCTGAAACATATACTTTTAAATAAGTAGGCAAGTATGACTAGAAGTTGAAAAACTTGATCTTAAAAATGCCAAAACTGATTAACCTTGAGTGCTTTCTTCTCAAGTGTCGTTACTGTACAAGTTGTCGGTTCTGCAATATCCTGTCAAATAAGTCAAAATCAAGGGTCAGATATTTGCATGAGAAATCACAAAAAATTTCATTGATACAGAAGTCTTAATAATGACAGAAGAATTGTGTATTGACTAGTAACTTATATAAGGCTCTCATAAATGGCGTGTCTGTATTGAATACACGTATCGGACATCGATACTTGTACGACATTCGTAGGACACATAATCAGCCATGCAAAACATCTTTCTGCTCCAAAAAAACTAAAACATACTTGTGCACATAAATCTTTATTATCAATTTATATAATTCATAATTATATAATACATAGATTTGTGTCCCTGTGTCCTACATTTTAAATATTATACATATCTCTTTGTCCGTGTCCATGTCATGTTAGTGTCCATGTCATATTAGTATTCATGTCCGTATCTGTGTTACATTCCATAGCTAATAACTAGTAGTCATATATCATAAAAACCTTTCTGCTTTGCTCACAATTTTATACACTGGATAAGGTAATAAATGGGATAAAACACAAATAAAGATGAAAAATATAACCTTGTAACCATTTGGTCTGTCGTTAAATCCATCAGCAAATTGGCACAAATACCAGAGACCTGAATTGGTCATGTCCTGCACGATACCAAGGTAAAACACAAATAAATATATGAATATTTGTAAGAAAACTTGCTAGAATGTAACCTATCTCTGCAATAATAAATTTATAACCTGCTTGCCTTCAACAAGCTCGAGTTTCCCTTCCTATCAAGTTGATTAAGTCAAGTTAGAACATCAACAAGGGGACAATTTCAGTTTATTGGACGCTTAAAAGAGAGAGAAAACAAAGAGTCCAATTTACCAGCCCAGAAATCATGTTGCGTATAACTTAAATATCAAATCCAATCTGAGAAAGGTTTGACTTCACTCCTTTCACCTGCGTGCAAAAAGAATTGGAATACTTCTGAACACATTAAAAGAATTTTACCAAAGGAATTTAACCAACTGCAAAACTAGACCGCAGCAACTACAACATTTGAAGGACCAAATAAATCTTTCTTTTCATTAAGGTAACTCCTTAATAAAAATACAAAACTATAAATCACATCCAATTCACTTTTGAGAAAGGCATTAATATCTAACTAATGGAAATGCCAATAATGAATAACTGCCATAGTAAGAGAGAGGCAAACTAAAGTAATTTTGGCAACAAGAAAAAGCATAACTATAATCAAGGCTATATAATGGGTGTATCATTTTGCCACTAGCCTAGTATCGACTTTACTGTTAGGGTCAACTTTTACGACATAAACATGTTTGCAGCGTGTCTTTGTTACACTGGTACCAGAAAGGAAAGGTTAAGAGGAAAGAATGAACTTTATTAGAAAGAAAATAGTTCTGATCCACTGATTACTTGAGAGAACCAAACTCTCCACATTACACTATTTTTCTGTTCTCTCCTCCCCCCACTCTTCTAACTGTATTATATATCTTCCTTAACCCCTAACAGCCTTAATGAACAATCTGTCAGGTAGTTACAATACCTATGGGTTTAAATTCTCTGCTACCGGTTTCTTCTTCCTTGCACAAACCTTTCTAATCAAAGGTCTCCTACCAATACTCCCTTATAAAGGTCACCTTGTCCTCAAGGTGGAAGTGAGGAAAATGTTCCTGAATGTTAGCTGCAAATTCCCAGCTATGCTCGCAAACTGACAACTGTTTCCACTTAATGAGAACCTTCACATTGTCTCCTGGACCATCTCAAATGCCAAACAATGTCCTCTGGTTCAACCTTCTTCCGAAAGCACTGGGGTAAGGGTTGTGGTGAATGATGAGTTTAAGGCCCTCTTAACCACTGATATATGGAATACTGCATGAACCTTACTGTTTGCATGTAAGTTCAATTTACTGGGGTAAGTTCATGGTACCCATTTTAGTCATCAACTCCATCCAAAACTTGCTCAAAAAAATAAACTCCTGTAATTCACAATTGACGAAGAAAACCATGCCCATACGGAACACAGTGGCCACATCACTTGCTGTAAATGGATGACTTAATGCAATGAAATGAGCATATTTTTTTATTTGTCCACGACCACCAAAATAATATTCTTCCCTTTTGACTTGGGTAACTCTCCAATAAAATCCATGGAAATGGAATCCCACACTTGTGTAGGTATCAGCAAGGGATGGAGCAGCCCAGTGTAACATCTGGAAATTTGTAATATGTTCATATAAATAACTACTTACTAGACACTTATATAATATACATCTTGCAAATTATTAAACATTTTGACTCACATAATTTCCAGAACAAGGGACTATCTAATGAGTCTTATAAGACCGTTTCATCTACTAATAATAATAAAAGAATAAAGATCAATCTTGAATTAGACAATCAAACTTTGACTAAACTGTCAAAGTTGGACTAGATGGTCAAATTTGGACTGGAAGGTCAGACCTGGATGGTCAACCTTAGGTTACACCCAACGTAGGAAAGTGTTTCACATTTGTTTTTCTAACAAACATTTCATTGAGCTACAAAATTCTTCACTTCAACCCCATCCCTTCCCGATAAACTACCGCTACCACTCTTTTAAATGTTCTGAAGAAACCTAAATGTCCTCCTATTGGTGAATCATGACATTCTTCTAGTATGGTAGGAATATGAATATAACTATGAGGAGGCACTAATTTTCCTTCATAGCACAGTTTGTCTCCCTGTAGCTTATATCCTTTATGAGACTCTGGAAACAAGGCTTGAATGATGTCTTGTAATTTGTTGTCTTGATGAACCTCTTGCACCCAATTCCAAATTGTTAAATGTAACAAGCTTAGTCCATAGTTTTTGTTACTATTTTATGTTATTTTGTTATTATTTTCATCTATAAATAAACAACCCTATTTGTGTATTTTACACAAGGATTTATCCTATTTCTATTTTTCTTTATTTTAATATGGTATCTAGACCTAGGTTAATATTTATGCCTTATTGATAAACTCATTGCTCACCGGAGTTGTTTTTTATTTCCCTGTCGCTCTACCGCCTCAGCCACATGTCGTCGCATCGACAGGATCACCTCTATTAATCGGAGCCTATTTGACTTTTAGGTTTTCTTTGTTGTCTCTAATCTTCATCTATGGCCTCTTCGGTTGCTCCCTCGCTAACATCTAGTATGTGCCCAACTTCAACTAGTACTCCTTCATCTGATACCTCAAGACAACATGTTATTTTCAATGAATTTCTCAAATGGTATGAGGATCGTCAGATCTCTAGTTCTACTCCTTCTGTTACACTCACAGGTACATCTTTTGTTAGTCTCACTCACTCTACTTCCCTTGGCCCTTGGGTTCTAGACTCAAGTGCCACAGATCACATTACTAGTAATAAATATTTTTTCTCTTCCATATCTACTACGAGCTATTTACCTTTGATTACCATGGCCAATGGATCTAGGGTCTCCTCGCATGGTGTTGGTATCATTAATCGTTTTCCTTCTTTATATATTGATAACGTTCTATATGTCTCTGGATTTCCATTTAACTTATTATTCATTAGTCGTCTCATCCTATCCCTTGATTGTGTTATTTCTTTTACCAAAGATTTTGTTTATTTACAAGATCGGATTTCGGGACAGATGATTGGCACCGGATGTGAGTCTCAAAGTCTTTTTCATCTACAGACCTCTACACATGTTGGCACGATTAAGGGTTCTCCATTTCTTATTCATGCTCGGTTGAGTCATCCTAGTCTTGCCAAGATGTAGTAGCAACTTGTTCCAAGTTTGTCTAATTTATCAAGTTTATCGTGTGAGTCGTGTCAGTTAAGGAAACACATCCGCAGTTTTTTTCCAAATAGTGTCTCACAGCGTTCTTCGTCTCCTTTTTCCTTTGTTCACTTTAACATTTAGGGACCAAGTCGTGTTAAGCTTAATTTAGGATTTCAGCATTTTGTTATTTTTATTTATGATTATTCAAGATGTACTTAGGTGTTTTTAATCAAAAATCTATATGAGTTGTTTTCTATATTTCAAACTTTTTACAATAAAATTAAAAATCAATTTGGAATTTCTTTTTGAATTTTGCGCATTGATAATGGGCGTGGATATCCTTCTCATTCTTTAAAAAAATATTATGACTTCTCATTGTATTCTTCATCAAACTTCATGTATACCTCAACAAAATGGGGTGGTTGAGTGCAAGAATAGACATTTAGTTAAAACAACTTGAACTATTTTAATTCATGGTGAGGTTCCTCAACATGTGCATGTTATCTCATTAATCACATGTCATTTTTAGTTTTAGATAACAAAAATCCTCATTCTAATTTATTTCTTCATGACCCTGTTCACCCCTTATCTATCTAAGCTTTTGGGTCCACATGCTTTGTTCATAATTTTAGTTCTGGTCTTAATAAATTATCTTCTAAGTCACACAAATGTGTCTTTTTAAGGTTCACTCAATCACAAAAAGGATATAAAGTTTCGCACATTCTCTTAACCGCTATTTTATTTTAGATGTCACCTTCATCGAGTCTTCTCTTTACTTGTAAGTTTTCTCTTTCTCCTCCTATGTCTCCATCTAATCAAGTTAATAATATTCTTGTTGTTTGTGATCCTCTTCTTATGTCTAGTATATATAAAGATTTCCCTCCTCCGCTGAATGACTCTCTTCTAGTATCAACTCTTTCGCCCCTTTCGGCATGGTTGAACCTGATCTTCCCATTGCCCTCCGTAAAGGTATACGTTATACCCGTAATCCCTCTCCACATTATACTGCTTTAAGCTACCATCGACTATCTCAACTTTTTTATACCTATCTTTCGTCTATTTCTTCTCATTCCAAAGTCTGTAGGTGATGCCTTAGCTCATCTTAGTTGGTGTCAGACAATGCTTGATGTAATAAGTGCTCTTCAAACCAATGGAACTTGGGAACTTGTTTCTTTACCTTCTGGAAAACTTGTTACCTTCAGTTGAATTATCTTACGGTTCCTGATATTTTATTAGTGTGGTGAGGCAATTCCTTAATTCACCATGTGTTGATCATTGGAATGCAGTCATTCGTATATTGAAGTGATTCTCTTAGAAAAGGCTTGTTATATGGTCACAATAGTCATACTAGAGTTGTATGTTATTCAGATGCTAATTGTGCAGGATCTCCATTTGATAGAAGATCCGCTTCCAGATATTGTGTTTCTATTGGTGATAATTTGATTTCTTGGAAGAGTAAGAAACAAAATATTATGACAAGATCCAATGTTGAAGTAGAATATAGAGTTATGGCCTGAATTACTTGTGAGCTTATTTGGCTAAAACAGTTACATAAGAATTCCAATTAGGAGAGGTTACTCATGTGTGATAATCAGGTTGTTCTTCATATTAGCTCAAATCTCATCTTTCATGAAAGGACCAAAACATATTGCGATTGATTGTCATTTCATTCGAGAAAAGATTGTATCTAGAGACATCAAAACTAAATTTGTTAATTGGAATGATCAATTAGGAGATATTGTTATTAAATCTTTACGGGAAACTAGAATGATTAGATTTGTAACAAATTTGGTATATATGATTTATATGCACCAACTTGGAGGAGAGTATTGAATGTAACAGGCTTAGCCCATAGTTTCTGTAATTTTGTTGTTATTTTATTATTATTTTCATCTATAAATAAACAACCATATGTGTATCTTAACACAAGGGATTTATCATATTTATATTTTCCTTTATTTTAATACAAATCATCAAATTTAAGAATAGTAATTTTCGTAGACATACCTTTTCTAGATAAAGCATATTCCGATGTATTCTCTTTTCCAAGTTTATATTGGATCCAAAAGTCATGTCCAATCAATCTAGCAACCCATTTGAATTGCTCTTCACCAAATAGACGTTGGTCATTGAGAAACTTCAAACTTTTTTTACTTAAGTATCACGAGGTGTCGCTAGGGGTAGCAATGCAGAGCAAGTCGTGCGGGCCAGCCCGCAACCCACTATATAAAACGCGTGACGAACTCATTATTTTGGCTTGTTGACCCGCTTAGGCCCGCCCTGTATAACCTGCAATCCACGCCAACCTGCTATCCTCCTGTACCCCCTCAAATTTCTCCATGCACCCCATGAATTCTAGGAAATGAATTCTACAAGCCAAAATAGTTGTTCTAGAGTCCAAAAGGTAAAATAGTTGTTCCATAAAGGTTTTTCCAAAATATTACCTTTTCTCTTCTGAATTTCCATTTCAAAAAATGACTTTTATGTTATGGAAATTAAAATTTGAAATTGATGAGGTGTAGGAAAAAATTTAATGGGGTGTAGGAAGAAATTTGATGGGGTGTTGGAAGGAACACCCTAATAAAAAATACAAAATTAACTCCTCTAAATTTTGGTTCTTATCAATGTCATGTCCTCAAGCATCTCACGTGCTCTCCTAACTCCTGCCATTTTTGCCACCCCAAACACCTTTTTAATTTATAGTGTGGTAGGAATATTATGGGAATATAAAAGCCACTGGAGAAATTATTAAAATGAAAACAAATGAAAAAGGTAAAAAGTGGTCCCTAGTGATGCAAATTGAATATTGTCACGCCAACACTGCCATCCTACAGTTTGCAGACAAGATAACGAGTGTTTTCTATATATATTACAAGTGCATTAATATTTTTTATTTTTAATGAAATTTTAATTTTCTTGATGCGGGTTGGCCCGCAGGCCATCCCTTATGTGAGGCAGACCAATAGGTTCAACCCACTTTACTTAAGCAAGCGGACCAACTCGACTCGCATTTTGCGAGCCAAAGCAGGGCAGGCCAATACGAGGTAGGTCAGCCCGCATTGCCACCCCTAGGTGTCGCCCTAACAGACAGTGGCGCCATTCTGCACCACCTGCCATTAATTCTCTTACATATACCAACTTCTTTTGAGCTCTTTCTGACAACCCTTGACTCCAAAATGCTTAAGGTCTTTCTTTCTGATGCAGGAGATTTGGATGCATTCGTCTCTATCGTAAATGGATGGAAAAAAATTTATATTGCCAATATAGGTAAGCTTGGTACTGCAGATTTTAATTGTTCAAAGGGGGCCTGCATTGTACATCACCACATATTTAGTAGCTAAGTTACTGGCTTAGCTATCTTGCCATACTCCTTTACAAATTTGCAGTAATAACCCTCGAGTCATTGTGTCTACCTTCTTAGGATTTGTTATGAACCCTTCTTCTGATATTACATGACCTAAATATTCTAGAGTTACATTTCTTCTTGTTTACCTTCAACTGATTCTGATCCACCACCTCCAAAATGTGTTCTAAGTATTGCATATGTGAGTGAATGTCAATAAAGAAGATTAGTTTATCATCAAAGAAAGCCAAAACGAACTTACGCATATATGGTTTGAGAACATCGTTCATAAGTGCCTAAAAGGTTGAGGGGGAAATTGGTTAACCCACTCATGAGTCCTAAATGGCGTTTTCTAAATGTCTTCTTCCCCGCATTTTTTATCTAGTGGTAACCTAATTTTAAATCTAATTTGGAAAAAATATCAACACCTCCTAATTCATCAAGCAACCCATCTATAACCGGAATAGGAAACTTATTAGGTACTATTATCTTGTTTAAGGCTCTACAATCTACACAGAATCATCAATCCCCATCAATAATTAGGTTAGACCCCTTCCATCTTTAACCGTTGACTTTGTTCTTATGTGTCTAATTGCCCATTTAATTTACTTTGGGTCACTCAATTAACTAAATCTCTTGATATTGTCTTCACCTTCACTAAAAATGTTACCTTACAGGAAAGGATATCGAGATGGACAGTTGACTTCAGTTGTATGGCCTACGTTTCTTATGGTGATCTTTATACACCAAAACAAACATATTGAATCGGTCATTCCTATTCATGATTTTCTTTAACTGAAGCAATTAGTCTTAATGCTTGATGCACCCAAGAAGACAAATCAAGAGTGGTCATTTGATCTTATTTTATTGAGCTACGATGTTCTTTTGATCAAACACTTTTTTAATGAATTACCTTAACACCTTAAATTACCTAGGAAGAAAAGAAAATTCACTTCCCTTACATCATCAGATATAAGTTGACCTAACTCATTATGCTCTTCCAACTTCAAGTCAAGACCTTCCAACCTCTTTGTAAGATGCCTTTTTGTTGACTGCACAAATTAAATAACCAAAATGAGTCAGCAACACCCAAAGATGAAAAATGTTCATATAGGAAAATAGAAATGCCAACACAAACTACTTACTGCCAATGTTTCATGTACATTTTCTAATTGCTTTGACACAATTTCTACAGCATTAACCATATTCCTCTTTGTCACAAACATTACATCAGAAAATGACCATCCCTACAAGAGACGAGAAATATATGGGTTTAATCAACATCATCACATCATATGTTGATTCCTAATTAAATGTACTTGTTAAGGAAATATGATTGGATTGTCACTTACCTTCCACCACATATAACAATATCCCATAGCTCCTATTGCAGCAGCAGGTAGTAAGTAAGAAGAAATGCCCCCTATGTTGAAACATTAACATCAACATATATAATGAACAGGAACTCATATACATAGTGAAAGAAAAAATAATCTTACATTAGATAGTAAAATATCTTTACACCAGAAACAAACTTCCCATGATTACACAAATTGCCTGCACCTAGCCAGGAGATTGAGAATGTCCAAAACCACATCAAATATGTAATAAATGAAATGAATATCTATCTCGTGCCCAAGTCTCTAAGGCCTTTTTGGTTATCTATCTCACCAAAGACCCAAACTCATTCACTCCATTTAGCTTTATCTCTATGGTTAGTCATGGTATCCTTCTCAATAAGTTACTATTTACTTCTATAACATTTATTGGTAATTATGAACATGTCAATATTTTTTAGCATTTTTATTGAGTGTTTGTATGCATAGAGTATGAATTATAACTGTACAAAAAAATTCAAAATAGAAGTCATCTCACTAATGTTGAAGATGGATGAGGCTCATCTCTACCTAGCCTTAGTGTGTTTGATGTAGATGTTAGCTAGTTTTGCTTTGTAGGTTGCAATGTGTCTTAGATGATCTTGTACTCTAGGGTTGTGTGTATTCAAGGTTACCTTTTGCTACATGACCTATCCTAGATGCCTAACCAAGCATAGATCAAGCATTTGAAGTGATTAAAAGTTTTTCCAAAAGCTTTTTAGAGTTCTCTCCAAAAAATCAGGATACTGCACAAAAAATAAATCTGTTCTCTGTAAAAGAATAGGTTTATTTTTGGTGTGCTGAAAGGATTTTCGAAAGTTGGTTAGGGCAACTCAGTCAGTTATTTCAGTTAGCTGAGTTGGCAGTTTTCCTAAAAATAAATCTGTTTAGTTTAAAACTGAATCTGTTGTTTTCATAACAGCTTTTCAACTGTTTTTTGAAAAGAAGTTAG
>Ga0123342_1008660_pt1 | contig 12640 bp, 10 predicted proteins | sample Turbeawhitnodule_FD_89960 | JGI IMG/M metagenome (GOLD analysis project Ga0123342, IMG submission 89960) | Root nodule microbial communities of legume samples collected from Mexico - Turtle bean Mexico white nodule | ecosystem: Host-associated > Plants > Roots > Nodule | place: Mexico: Nepantla...
AGGGTTGATTGCTTAGTGGATTCCCCAGTGGTTTCTGGGAAGACTGGATGTAGCTCTGGGTTTAGAGTGAACCAGTATAAACCTCTGTGTGCATTTTCTCTATCCTTAATCTCTTTAAATTCAATTTTTATATTTGTGAACTAGTATAAACAACCGATTGTTTCTGCGAAACAACCGATTGTTTTTCTGGTGCTGTGCTTATTTCCTTTGTGTTTTGGTAAACTGAATTCTGATTCAAGTGTTTCTCAAAGTAATTTCATTCTTGACTTAAAAGTTTGCAAAAACCCTCTTTAAACCATTCACCCCCCCTCTAGTTTAAAGTCATCCATTCTATCACAAACATATATACAAAAACACAATGCATGTAAAGAAAATGGAAGAATTGTTACAAAATCAAGAAAAAATAGTTTTTGTAGGGATTAATCAAAACATAGAAAGAGAAAGAGAAATGAGAAAAAGGAAAGGTGAGAATGAGAGTGTGGCTACAAGAAAGAGAAAAGGAAGGGGAAGAATGAAATGGGGTTTGGAATAAGTTATTTAAAAAATGTAACTAAAAAATTTTAAGAGGAAAGTGAAGTTATTAAATTGATAAGAGAAGTTGTTATTAAATTAAAACTATTATTTTCTCAAGAATAAAATTATTAAACTGATAAATTAAACTAGTTATTATTTTTTTATGAATAAATATATACACCAAGAAATGGATGAGGATAAACTTTATTTTATATATATATATATATATATATAATTAAGCTTTAAATATTAAAATAAATAAAGCAAAATAGAACAATATCCTCTTGGTAGGTATAGATCAGGAAAAACCTTCGACCACATGCATTAAATATATTATGTCATTGTGTCTATCAAAATGAGATATTTATGTAGGCAAATCCTCCTATTTAAGGATTAAACACATCTCTACCTAGCATCAAAGATGTCAAGAGGATACTAAAAAATTATATGCCTTAATGTGTTTCACACATGAATGACTGAATCAATCTCAACTGCACACTGTTAAAGTACAGTCAGTACAAGTTTCGAATAAGGAGTCAACAACGAATATAAATAAATATATTCATCTAATCATTCCAAAGATGAAATTTTTTGCTGGGAAGCTAGATCTATAAGGAAACTTCAAATGGCCCTAAGAATCCAAAGAGATAAAATTTTATGAATTACAAAATGTGGTTGAAAATAATTAGGAACCGATGAGGTTTAATTTAAAATAATTATAACACTTTCCTAGAATCAGCTATCTTTGTATGCTCAAACCCCACTTGAAAACAACAAAAATTAGTGAATGTTGTGTAAACTATCAGGTTTCTGTTTTGTTGGTAGGAAGAGAATGACTCCGACGCTCCTTTCCACCAGGCTTGGATGAGGCATTGCCATACCAAATCATTCCAACCACAGCTATAACCATTCCAAAAACCACATGGAGATTGAGACCCTCTTTACCAAAGAAAAAGAACCCCATGATTAAAACAAGTATGGTCTTCATATGTCCTAGTACTTGAAAGGAAACAGCAGTGAATCTGCCAATGCAGATAAATTGGCTTAGGTTGGTACCAACTGCAATGGTGCATGACATGAATATGAATATCTGCCAAAACCAAGACAAAGATGATTCAGCAACTCGGTAAATGTACTAATTAATTATCAAACAAGTAAAAAATGTCATGCATGAGTTCTCATGATTTATAATGTCATGTTCATCTACATTTTGATTGAAAGAAGTAAATACTCATGAGTCTACAGCTAAATTAGGCTCTTCAATTTGGACTCTCCACAAATTGGTTTCCCTCACATGTGTTTCACTCTTGGCACTAGAGTATCAAATTTTGTTGATTTCCCCCCTCGAGAGTTATAAGCTATTGATGAGTTGTGATTGATCTCTTGTTAGGAACAGATCTCTTGTTAGGAACCAAGAATTATAAAGAGAAGAAAAGAAAGGTTTTTATTGAATAGAAAGAAAAGAACAAGAAATATGAGAGCAATCTCTCCTTCAAGAGCTTCCCCTTCACAAAGAGCTAAAGCTCAATCTACAAAAATATTACACACACTCCCCTTCCCCCTCTCCTTCTTTCTTATTTATCTAACTAGCAAATCAAATAACTAACTCATGATTATTCTAATTCTAACTAACTCCTCCTCTATGTGTGACCTAACAATACACTCTTCCAAAAAACAACCTTGTCCTCAAGGTTGGAACAGCGGAACCTTGTTTCCGTGGCTCATCTTCAACACTAGGATCTTTAACTATGCTTCCTGAAAGTATTGTGATATTGTCTATCATAGGGAGGGAACCCATTGGCTACTGCATGCAAATTCAGGTCTGGAGGCTTAGGTGGTGGTGGGAATGAGAGGGGGTTTTGAATAAAAGTCTCTACACCCAGTAAGTTGAAATTTCAAGATTTTGATGTCATTGATGTTATAGCCACCTTCATTATCAAATCTTGATCCCACAATGATTTCTTATGCAAATGAAGTAAATCTGAATTTGGGAAAAAATGATGCTTGGTTGCATCTCCACCTTAAACTTTCTTACTGGTTAGCTCTATAATTGGCCTATCAAGAAAAAGATCATTACAGCACATAGTCTTCACTTTCTTTTCATGCATCCCCTTCTGCCCTTATCATTTCAGTTTCTTTTGCATATCTCACTCCCACATCTTGGGTCTTCTTCTCTTCATCATTAACAGATTTCTCTCCTTCCTCCGACATTCTGTCCCTTTATTTGATGTCCTGCAGCAATTCTTTAATTTCTTTCAAGTCCAGAAGGCTTTCCTTCAAGAACTTGGTGTCCACAGATTTCTCTCCTCCCTCAGACATTTTGTCCCCTTTCTTGATGTCCCACAGCATTTCTTTTATTTCTTTTAGGTCCAGCATGCTTTCCTTCAACTCCATAATTTCCGCTCTCATTTCCGAATTCCATCTTTCTTGTTTGCTAATAAACTTCTCTACTGTCTCTACTGTCGCCATTCTCTATTCCATCTTTTCTTCCTCCCTCTTTGTTTTCCAGATCCGGCAGGTCGGACCAATTTGTTAGGAACCAAGAATTATAAAGATAAGAAAAGAAAGGTTTTTATTGAATAGAAAGAAAAGAACAAGAAATAGGAGAGCACTTTCTCCTTCAAGGGCTTCCCCTTCACAAAAATATTACACACTGCCCCTCCCCCTCTCCTTCTTTCTTATTTATATCTAACTAGCAAATCAAATAACTAACTCATGACTATTCCAATTCTAACTAACTCCTCCTCTATGTGTAACCTAACATCTTTGTATGAAAGTCATATCACATATGTTAAACATATTTATTAGCTCCCAAAGGCCAAAGGTGCAAAAGCAGAAATATTGAAGTGATAAGAATGTAGCTTTAGAGAAGTCGTCACACAAAAACAAGGAGATAAAAAATGAATATTAGAATAAAATAGGAGTGACAACTATTGACAAAAAACATGGAAGAATAATGCCTATGATGATTTAGACATGTGAGATGAAGACTGTGGAAGACCCAGTTAGAAGAGTGATCAAATGGATGATAGCCCAATATTTAGAGTTAGAGAACAACCATGAAAAACCCAAAGTGAAACCAACAAAGTGAATTTAGATCTAAATGATCTCTTTGAAAAATAGGCTTTTGATAGGCATGATGAGTTAATTTGATCCACATAGCCAACCAACCACAATAAGAGAGAAAAAGCTTTCTTTGTTGTTGTAATTATTATGTATAAGAAGTCTTTCAAAAGCCCAACATAAGCCCAAATGTAACAACATGAATATTTTTCCATTATCCACAACTTACCAACGAGGCAGTCTTATAGTCATATCTGTCAACTCTTGCGTTCGTCAACCAATAATCTAGAAAAGGTCCTAATAACAGTAGTGATGCAGCCTGTGCAGGTGCTGTATGTCCCAATAGGTTGAAAGAACTTAGAGAATACTTCCGTTGAAGATAATGAACATACTGCATATAAAAAGTTTAAAAATCCATCAGTACCAGGTACAAATTAATAAGATAAAACTCACATTAAAGAATAAAGCAGAAGTGTAAACATCAGGCTGAAATAAGTTTTGCATGCATCTTAGAGAAATAGCACATATTTGTGAGTTTACACTACCATTTTAATTTGGAAGCCAATAAATGGCAGATAGAGAAATGTCATACGTACATATTGTTGCATAGAAGTGCTCCATACAGCAATAAAGGCAGCAATGAATCCTCTTGTGTTAACACTCACATCAGTAACAGTGCAAACACCAACACCCAAAAGAACAATACCTATGCTCAGTTTCGTGTCTCTTGAATACCGAATCTTGTCAAGAACAACTTCCAACAGGCATGATACAGGGATCATAGTTAACTTTGCAATCTGCCAATGGTTAAAAAGTGTATATAACTTCTGAAGGGATTAATGAATGAATCAATAGATAAAGCTCAGCCCAACTCACTTGATAGAATCCAACTGAGTTCCACATTAGACTAATATTCATTCCAACAATAGAGAAGTTAGCAAAGACAACAAATTTTAGAAGATCTGGCAATGGTAAATGAGAAGGCTGGACATATCCCAGCATCTTTAGTATGACTGTCATTAAAGTTGTGGTAGCAAAGTGCATGCCTGTTAATGTTGTAGCTGCGAGTGGTGATAGACAAAATGCATTAAAATATAGGAAATTAACATTAGAGCATGGTCATTTACTACCTGGGAAACAGCCAAGTAGACTAATAACAGACATCATTAAGAAATTGAATAGGGAATTTAATTACCAAAACTGAAGCCATAAGTGGCCATCAAAGCTTTGTTTACAATGATAATTCCAACAGATGTAACAACATTAAACATCCATGCAGCAGCATCCACTGCCGCCTTTTTCTCAGCCTTGCTAGCTGGAGCCATGTTCTTTCTGCTTCTCAAACTTTACCACTGGTGTTTCCTACCTAAACTCCATAGCACTCTATCCACAATAAAATGACATGCCAGTCAATTCATCTAGCTAAAAAAGAAGCCTGGAAAAGTTGAAGTTAAAAAATAAATTTTTAGATCTAGATTAAATTATTGAAAATCAATCATTCCACATAACAAACAACTATCATCTAAATCATCTTATGACATTTAAAAGGATCAGAGACTAACAAGTGAAAGAAAGGATACTCATCTTGTAATTTTTAACAACTTCCTGGTAACTTATTTATGAGACTAGAAATGATTAATGTATAAACTCTAGAATATACCCCATTTGCTCTGTCTTATGTGTGAGGAAAGGTCTATTTTGGTAGAAATTTGACACCAAGACAATAAGGGAATTTCTACAGTCGAGATATCGGTATTATTTAGTAACATTTGTAAAAAAAATTGCTACGTACACAAGATACGACCAAGACTCATAATACTTCAGACCTGATTGGATACAAGTTAGAAGTGTTTTTCAGAGCTTCTCTAGAGCTTTGCCAGTATAGAAGCTCTCAAAAACTCTTCTAGCCTATCACTATTTCAAGGTTTAAATATTAAAACTAAATAATCCTAATCATATCCTTTGAGGGTATTCACGTAACATCACATCTTCATTTTCTAAAGCGTACTCAGCAAATTGCATTCTTCTTTTGGTAAAGGGATAATTCACAAAAACACTACTATGTTTACAACCTCGAAACAACTATGGCATCTATAAAATCTTTAAAGAATAACCGAAGAATAACTGCCATTGACAAAATCACACCATATCTTCAAAATATTGTGGCTTTCAAGTCCACATGATATCCTGGCATAGTTTTAAAATGCAGAAGTTCATCATAAGAAAACTTTGCTGTTCACAATTAGCACCAGATCTGCGAGAAAATAGATTTAACACACCAAATTTTGAACAGAGTACAACCAATTGGAATAAAAATGTCAATTCAAATTCTGATTTTGATTTACCAAGTGATAGATGCCTATAACAAAAGATAAATTTCATTGATCACGGTTGGCTGCACTCACATCCACAACAGACAGATCCAGAGGGGTCTCAGATCCAGAATGGCAGCATTGAAAATTACTTGAGAGAAAGATGAGATCAGGAAAGGGACAACCTCGTATTCAAAAAATTCTATTTTCCACAGGTTCAGCATCAAATTGCAAGCTTTTAAGATTCAGTGTGGAAAAAAATCACAACTTTTGATGACCAAATGGGGTGTGAAAAATGATGCAAACAAGAGTGTGATTAAAAGAGAAGGAGAAGCTCACCGTTCATGGATGTGTCACTGTGGATGCCGATAGCGTGAGAAAATGGAAGAAGAGAAATGAAACTTTTTATTGTGTCTGAGATTTGAGGTTCGAGTTTCTCATTTTTTGCAGTGGGAATGGCACGCTCTATGTACCTAAACTTCATACGGAACCAAACCATTGTTTATGTTTTCTATTTTATTTCATATTAAAAAAAATTATTTATTTAGTATTTGGTTTCTTTATTCATAAAAAAAATATTTATTTAGTATTGGCTTTCTTTATTCATAAAAAAAATATTTATTTAGTATTTGGTTTCTTTATTCATAAAAAAATTAATTTGGTCATTTAATTTTCATATCTCCATCAATGTTAAATTGTCTCTTTGTATAATTGATTATAACCACCTTAGTGAAATTAAAGATGTAACTTCTTTTCTTTAACATTATCATTAACACAATCAAGGGGAATTAAATGAAAAAGGACAAACTAATGTGTTTTGAAGTTTTTTCTAACAAGTTAAAAGTTTATAATTAATTAAAAATAGCTAAGAATTATACATGTCAAAACAAATAATGACGTGAAATTTAGTTTTTTTTTTTACTAAAATCCTTTTTTAGTTTCTAAAATTTAGATCAAATTTTATTTTGTCCCTACATTTAAAATAATTTTTTAGTCCCTCAAATATAAAACTAATATTTTAAGTCTCTCAAACTTAAAAGGAATCCTTTTAGTTCTTAAATTTTTAAAATATTTTTAGTTTCCAAATTTAGAAATGACTTTTAAGCTTTCTAGTTTCAAAATTCATTTTCTTTTATAAGTTTGATTGGTTAATAATATAAGAAGAATGATTTTAATAGTTATCTTTTTTTTTATTTCTGTCTTTTTCGTTTTTCTCTTCTTATATATGAGCAACTTGAATTATTGTTACTATGATTAATCAAGAATTATTTTCTCCAATATATCTTTCTAAAGAAAATTCTCCAATTATACTCAATGTCGTTTTATTTTTCCAAATAGACCTGTTTATTGTAGAAGTTGAAAATTCAGTATTGAAGAACCACATTTTCAACTAGTTTTTTTAATTTCCAAAGTCGGAAATCTCATCAGAATTTGGAAAATTTTTGAAAATTAATTATTTTGAGAGATATTTTTTAAGAAGAATGATTATAATAGTTTTCCAGTGTTTTTCTAGTGAATATAAGTATTGAGAGAAGTTTTCTAGTGTTTTTTTTAAATGGAGAGGATATTTTTCAATAAATATATATATATATATAAGAAATTAAAACTAAAATGGAAGAAAACAAATTTAAAATAATTAATAAAAAAATTTCAGATTAAATTTTAATTAATTTGAGAAAAGGAATAAAATAAAAAATAATTTAAGCATGGATCATTTTTGGTTTTATAATATAATTTGAAATTAAATTTATTATAATTGGCTTGTTGAAAATAAAAAATAAAAAATTTATAATAGAAAATATAATTTTAATTTTAACCTTTTGAATTAAAAAAATATATACAGTGGATTCAATAAACTAAATATTATTTTGGGTGGTGTAAATTTTTTGAAATAAAAGTTTATTAGTTTAATAATTTTTGGACATTGAAAAAAATTAAAAATATTTTTTAAAATGTTTAATAATTCATTAGAATGATAAGATTGTTTGAAATAATTATTAAACAACATACTTTGATGTAAAAAATTGGTGATAAAAATTTAAAATTATTAATGTTGACCCTTAAAATTACAATTTTAAAATGTCAAATTAACAAATAATCCATAGTTCAAATGGAATATTTTTTTAATATAAAATTTATTTATATATTTACTAAACTATAGTAAATTTATATAAGAATAAATTAGGAGGAACTTATACAGATAGCATAGATTCTTGATATATAATAAACAAAATTTTAATATTTAGTGATGATTAATTGAAATTTAGTTTATTTGATAATTAAAAGTGGAATGAGAGAAAATACATTAAATTGATAAACATAATTATTATTGAAATGAAATTGATACACATTTATTCAAGTGTGAATATTTTTACTTTATGAATGTGTGATGGTTAATTCATGTATTTTTTTTTTTTTAAGTTTCGAACTAGTTCATAAGGTGTTGTCCTGTGTAAATCTTTGATTTGGATAAACTGTTCAATATCGACAATTGATTATTCGTGCTACACATTTGGATGAAGAAGTTGAGTACTTTTCCAATAGTAGATCATTTATGTGATGTCGACATCATTGTATTTTTACTATGTTTTGTATGAGTTTTCAATTAAAAATTCTAACATGCATTACATCGATAAAATGTATGACTTCTAACTTCGACCAATATGGAAGATTAAAGAAGATTGATTTTTTCTTCTATATGTTTGTCATAGATGACTTCTTTCTTGACTCACCGAAGGTGTGGTTTATGTTATTTACATTTTCATAAACCTCAACACCAATTAATGGAGTTGGTGGAATGACATTCTCTTTATGTCCATTAAAGGCTTTTTTCAACCTCCAATAAGGATGATGACTTCTAAGAAACCTTTGATGCCAAAGATATACTATTTTCCTTTCATGTTTCAATTGTTGAGAACTGGTGTCTTCTTCACATATTGGACATGCTTTATGACCATTGACACTATACCCTAATAAGTTATCATATGCTGAAAAGTCATTGATGGTGCAGAATAACATGGCATGCATGTTGAAAGTTTCATTAGCAAACCCGTCAAAGACTTCAACACCCTAATCATACAACTTAAAATCTTCAATTAAAGGACTTAGATAAACATTTATGTCATTTCCTAGATGTCTTGAACCGAATATCATCAAAGACAACATCATGTATTTTCGCTTCATGCACAATCCAGGAGGTAAGTTGTAAATAACTAGTAAAACATGCCATGAATTGTGATTGGTACTCAAATTACAAAAATAATTTATTCCATTTGTAGTTAAACCAAGTCGAATATTTCTTGACTCTTTACCAAACTTGGGAAACTTGTCATCAATTTTTACCCATTGAATAGAATTAGCTGGATGGCGGTACATGCCATCACATTTCCTCTCATATGCATGTCATCTGAGATTCTTAGCATCATTTGGGTATGCAAACAAACGCTTCATTCTTGGAATGATGGGAAGATGCCACACAACCTTCACTGAGGGTCTATGCTTTTCCATCTCTTCAATAATATCATCATTTTTTTTCAACTTATAATGTGATAACCAACAACTCGGACAACTTTTCAACAATTCTAAATTCTTCTTGTATAATATACAATTGTTAGGACATGAATGTATCTTTTTATACTCCATACACATCAGACAAAGAATATTTTTAGCCTCATAATTACGATTAGGTAGAGTATTTCCCTCAGGAAACATCTCATTCAACAACTAAAGCAATTACGTGAAGCTTTTATCAGTCCACCCATTTATTGCCTTCAAATACATCAATCTTAACACTGTCGACAACCGTGTGAAGTTAGTTGATCCAAGATACGATGGAATCTCTCATCGGTTGACATACTTCTGTATCCATGGGCTTCTGCAAAAGACTCAACTCTAACATCACGAATCATGTCCTCCAATCGATCATCATGTACTACATCATCCATGGTAGACTGAACATATTCTTGGGATACAAACAAACTTGGTAAATTTAATAATTCACCATGCCATGTCAAAGTTGTATAAGATCATAGAAACCATCACATAGAAGGTGTTCCCTTATTTTGTTAACATCCAATCTCCTCTTGTTCAAACAATTAACACACAAACACCTAAACTTTACTCCATCATGATCACTACTATTGCCGATTGACCTGGTCGTCGGTAGACTCTGGGAATAGGCTGTGACTCCATCTGCCTCCACTGGAATTTGCCCTTTCCTTTGGGTGTTGGAACACGGCTCCATTGAAACAGAGGGGGGCCTACCTATTGATTGCACTCCGACGATCAAGTAAGTACAGGGCTTATAGAAATAATGAGTAAGTAAGCAAGTAGTTTCAATCTTAGAAACGGTGTACCTTTATCAAGGATCTTAATTCCCTTTTATAGACTACCTTTCAATTACTTCTTGTAACAACCCTTCTCTCACAAGAACCTTATCTCAAGTGAAAGTAGGTTTGATGGGAGGAGTCTATTACAATGCGCACAATCTTAGTATGACAACCGCACAGAATCTTTCCCCCTTGGAATGTGTAATCTTAACAGCATGGCCGCCAGGGTACCAACTCATGTACCAGCATCAGGGGCCCATCTGTCCACTGTAGGCGTATAAGCCTTTTACGTATCATGCATGCAGCTTATCCCCAAAAACCCTAGCGTTCTTAGGCTTAGGCATTTCTAGAGAACATTTTACTTGTGCTAGACTCGAATGTACTAAACACACCACTCAAACTTTTTCACTGACCAGGCCTTATACACATTGAGATATGAATGAACCTCAACGCACACAGACCTGAGGCCCACTTACGTGGCCCATTATCACGACTAGACCACTGAGCTAACATGCTTGACACAGGTGTCGATGTCCGATCACCGAGCTCTGAGCCCATCGCTCTGATCCAGTACACAAACCCCCCAGGCTCGAACTGAAACTTGTTTAAGTGAAGATGCTAACTGCTCGCCCACACGACCTACGTGTCTTGTGAGCGATGCGACACACACAATTCTTTGAGGTGACGTCTCACCATACTCCATCACAAGCGTACACGTGGCCATCACCAACGGTTAGGAAACGTTGCCGCTTGCGCTTCACTTATACGTTAACCCTTCGAAAATTCACGCTCTCTTCATTGTTTCATTCCCCTTTGCACTTCTCTTTCGAATACCCTGCTCTCTCTTCCTCAAACCAACCTCCTCGCCTCACTTCATCAATCGCCTCAAGGTGTGTTTTTTTATCTTGTGACTGCTTTTAATTTGCCACATTATTCAAATGCCTTTAATATGCTCATAACTGCGTTGGGACTGTTTACATTTCTTGTGATTATGGTTGTAAATGCCTTTGTTCTTCACTTCGTCGTTCCTTTCTTCCAAACGCATGCACTTGTTTATCTGAGTATTGTATTTGTTTGTTTGCTTTCTTTATGAGTATTGTATTCACCGAAATCAATACCGCCCCTGCCCAGCTACACCCAAATAGTTGGGCGTTTGTTCTAGGATTTTCCATCTTGTGCCACCACTTTGGCCATCTGCCATCAGTGGAAGTGTTCTTATACTTCTTTGAGGCCAAACGACTAAGTCGCCAGTTGTGGGTGAGCTTCAACGGGGTTGTTGGAAGAGTTTTGTTGACCCTCTTCCAACAATCTTATAAGGGCTTCAAGGGCAAGTTCTTCAAAATACGCTGCAACAACAATGATCCAACCCTCCTGGACGGGTTCCCTCTATACTGGACTAAGGAACCTGAATTCCAAAAACCCAGACGCCTTGGAGACCTGCCCAAGCGAGAACAAGAGGTGTGCCTCTTCCTCTCTAACCTCAAGGTGGTGTTTGACACCGCGATCTTGATAAAACATGAGTACTGCCCTACGAGTCTTAAGGCATACATTGGTATCCCCCTTCCCTTTACTCCCGCTAGAGATATCTTGTATGTGTGTGTGTTTGTTGAATCCTTCTTTGTTTCTAATGCAGACAATATGCTCAGGCTCAGCAAGAAGGACTTGGCAGCCATGGCCAAGAAGATGAAAGCTGCCTCGCACTCCTCTCCTGCCAAAGAGATGAAAATGAAAGCGATGGTTGAGGTGGCCGCTTCAGATGATGAAGACACGTGCTCGGAGCCTGTTTTCAAGAGAAGACGGAAAACTTCCCCTTAACCCATTGAGCACTCAGCCTCTGATGGTCGGGCTCCTTCACAACGCCTCCCTCTACCTAGTCCTTCCCCTGCTCGAGACATTAGGGTGCAGGAGAGTGGGGGAGAGAACCTTCGAAAAAGAAGGACTATGGGATCCATCCTTGGATGCCATTTCTTTCCTTGAGAAAACCTTACTCCCTGCCGATACAGGGTAGAGCTGAACAACTTGAGGGAAGAGTAGCGGTCAGATTGTGAGGCAACCGGGGCAGGCCTTAGCCGTAAAATGCCTCGCCCTCTCCAAGATTTTGAGAGGGAAGACTTTGGTTGATGAGAAGGTTCTCAAAACTGCTGAGCAAGTCGGGGAGCTCTAGATGACGTGCCAAAAGACCAGGGTCCTCTTGTGATATGATTCCAATAACAAGATATAGATGATTCTTTAACATTTTATGGAATCAACTTGAGTTGGAATATGATTAGGCACTTTTCTAGAATTGGATCAATGTTCTATCATTCAAGAACTCACCAAAACACAAGTAACCAAGCCAAACTCACATAGAAACCCATTTTGAACAACAACCCATGGATAGAAACTCAAGAACACAACATATAGCAATTATACCCATGGAGGACG
>Ga0123342_1008662_pt1 | contig 12638 bp, 2 predicted proteins | sample Turbeawhitnodule_FD_89960 | JGI IMG/M metagenome (GOLD analysis project Ga0123342, IMG submission 89960) | Root nodule microbial communities of legume samples collected from Mexico - Turtle bean Mexico white nodule | ecosystem: Host-associated > Plants > Roots > Nodule | place: Mexico: Nepantla...
AAACAAAATAAAAAAAACAAAAAAAAAAATATATCAATCAACACACACCCCCAATATATTATAAAAAATATACACATATAAAAAAAAAAAAAAAAATATATATATATATATATATATATATATATATATATATATATATATATATTCCTTTGAGTTTGAGTCCTTGCCGATCGATCTAGGACCTACATTAATGGGTTGGTTTTCTTAAAAGAAAAGATGTTGGACATGATGTAATCCACAGATTAAGATCACAAATATATGATGATTTCAAAAGAAAATCTTTACAATGATACGGGACCATAATTATGGAAAATAATCTATGCATGCAATAATAAACAATTTGGCATCATGAAGATTTTCATCCCTATCGGTTATTGCAAATGGCTAATCTGTAAGGATTATTTATCTTGTTTTAATTAAAGCAAGAACCCTAATTTGATGTAGTGTGAACATAAGGTGATTAAAATATTGTTGTGCGTAAACTATAAAGTCTGCATGCTTTTATTATATTGTTTTTCTACCTTCTTTCGGCTTCATCACATAGACCAACTATAATATTTAAGGTTCAAAGTCCAAAACCTAAATGAATCGTACTTCAAAACGTAATCTACTTTTCTGTTCCAGAATCATATATGCATCAGCATCGTTGACAATATTTTGGAACTAACTGAACAGCAAGGAAGAAAAAGAAGAAGGAACACTTGATTGGATATAATTACCACAAAATGCTAACTCTCTGATTTTTGAAAGATTTTTTTTTTTCTGTTTATGTATACCCTTTAAGTTCTAGATAACACTAATTATTTACTTAAGAATTACACTGTTTATTTTAATTTAATTGCATATTTGTATTTAGTGTGATACAAAAAATAAAAGAATATTCTTTTTCCCTCTCAAAATTGACACTAGAGCTAGCTACTAACTATTTTATTAGGATCACTTTTGTTAGTTTTTACGAAAAAATATTTTTTAGAAAAAGACTGCTTTTCCTACTAAAATTATTATTATAATTTAAAGTTTTTTTTACATAAATTAAAAAAATAATAAGTATTATATTTATTGAAACAATTTATTAAAGTAACCACATTTTTTCAAAAAATGTATTATTTTTATCTGTTGTAAATACAGCATTGACTAATTTATTTAAAAGAAATTTATTAATATATATTATCAGAAACTAAAAAAGTATAATTATAATTTATTAAAAGCTAAAATAAGGGTAGGCAAAGGAAGTGAAAACAAGAAAAAAAAACAATTGATGATCGGATACACATACACTAAAAAAAAATACTAAATAGAAAAAATAATAATTAATAGTTATATTGATTAAATTAGAGATAATTTTAAATACTAAAAAAATTATTGGTTTTTAAATTAGTTTTTATTATTGATAAATAATTTTTAAATTGATATTTAATTTTAGTTACCAAGATTTTTTACTAAATTTAGAATTTAAATAATTGATAATTAAAACTAGCTAATTAGATACAATTTAAAAATTATTTATTAATAATAAAAATTATTTTAGAATTCAATAATTTTTTTAATCTTTAAAATAATATATAATATAGTCAATATAACAATTAATTTTTTTATCTTTAAAATTAATTTTTATTTGATGATTTTCTCAGTGATAATATTATTTCAATTTATCTAATGATCTAGAGAGTGTACTATGTTGAATATTTTTTTTTAAATATTACACATAGTATTTTCTTATCAAACCCTAAACATAATTATTTCTTGTAAAAAGATACATGTAAATGTAAAGCATAGGAAGAAGAAGAAAGATATAGTCACTAACAACAAGGTAAATGTGTAAAATCAGTTTTAGGGCAGTGCAATGCAAGCACCCCTTTACAATAAAAATGAACAGAAGCATGATGGTGCATCATTGTGTTTGCAAAAGCATTGATCTTCTACTTAAAAGATAGAATTGCAGAAGCAGCTTTAACTTTTGTTCTTTAATCTTTTGCTGTTTCTCGTTTGACTTTTTCATCTTGGATCAATTGTACATTTATGATTGGCAAGTTATGTACATTACATTGCTAGATCATCATTTTTAACATGAACACAAAGCAAAGTCAAGGACACACCCATAGCCACTATAGAAATGGTGATGATCATCCATCATCATCATCACCATCACCATCACCATCCATGATCCATGGCCATGTACGTTGGACTTGCACACTGTGCTGTGGAATTCCTTGTTTGAAAGTTTTGACTGGTTTGTGGCACTGCTCATAGACGTGTTAAAGTGGGATACGTCTTCGTTGTTCTAATGAACCAAATAGTACAAGCTAAAGGGTTAAATCATGTCTTCTACTAAATAATTCAGGGTGTGTGTTCACACCAATGTGATCGACTTACTTTTTTTGGGTACATGTATGATCCACTTACTAGGTCAACTCACGTTTTAACTGCTTTTTTCAAGACTAGTTTGAAATGATTTCTTTTTAAGGAAATGGTTCATCTCCATGAAGGACATGTCATCGAATTAATTATTCTTTTTAATAGAATATAATAAACTTCACATATGAATTCTACAACTTTTTAGTGAATAAGAATGAATATGTTTGTTACATTTTTTTATCAGAAAAAATGAAATGAAATAAAATAATTGAAATATTTAATAGATGCTTCAATCCCTATAAAAAAAACATAAAAGTTCAATTGATGCAAACCAAAAATCACCAAAGAACAAAGGAATTTTACAATGTGTGATGCTTGTTGTATTAACCTACAAAACTGTGTCTCTGCAAATGGAAAACTACATCCTTTTCAAGATCTTTAAGCTCGAAGGGTTTAGATTGAGAAAAAGAGAATGAGAGAGAGATTGACGAGATCACTTTAAGATTAAGCATCAAATAAAATGGATATTAAAAAAATCATCTTAGACAAAATAAAGTATTAATATTCCTTAAATATTTAGACAAAAAAAGTACAAACCACCCACATATATAACTTGCAATTTACATGTTTTGGTAAATTTTTTAATTTGAGTTTTTTATAACCTATACCCACAAAAATATATTGAGATTTCTTTACATCCATTTCTATAATAATAATGTATGGAATTCATTAAACAATTTACAACTAATAAAAAAATAAAAAAATTGTTTTTTTTTGGGTTGAGTTGCACTTAAGTATATATTTAAAATACAATTCTAAATATTTTTTAATTGTATAAAGTTTGATTGGTCTGATCTATGTGACTTGAGAAATAAACGTGACTTGAGAAATAAACGCACCCTTGAACTGTATAGGCCCTCTTTCTTTTCTTTTCTTTTAATATTAATTTAATTAATTATTTAATATATGATTCACTTTTAAATTATTTAATAATGTATTTTTAATTTCAAACTTCATAACTAAATTATTTTAAAAGACTCCTATCCGGAATTTTGCAGAGAGACAATTCATTTATATGATCGAGGGAAGATACTTCACAAATTATATTCTTTGTTTTTTTTTTAAACAAATTATTCCAGTTTAAGTCATACAATGGAATATTATTGACAAATGGGCTCTTGCCCCCTTTTTTTTTTTATAGTAATATAAAGAAACAGTAACAAGTAGAAGTCCCATAAAACATGAGATCATTTTTGGATTTGTTTTTTAAAAAAGTAAACTTTTTTAATTTATATTATGACATGTAAAATACTTGTGTAATAATTTGGTAATGCAATAAATATTATTTAATAACATTTATATTTCAATTTCAGTATTTTCTTAATCAGTGTATCTTATATAAAATATGAAAATCATTCTTCCATTTATCGGTTAAAGTTTTATATTATATAACCAGTGCTGTTTTTCTTTGACCACCTCAAGAACTATGATACTATTCAAATGGGAAATAAATCACCCTTTAATTATTAATTATATAAAGCAACAAAACTAGCATTATTAACACTCTAATAGGACTTTTTAAAGTCAAAACTCACCCTTTGAGCCTGGTGGAACAATTTCTCATTCATGTCTAAATAATCTCTTCATAAGGCCCAAATAAAAAAAAATGAAGTCAAAAACCAACCTCACTCTTACCAACTAAGATACAAATTCTCAATTGTTCTTCTAGAAATGTCTGTAGGAAAAATAAAACATGTCCTTGATTCCACACATAAAGTCTTTTTTTCTTGAGATGTGGTAAATTTTTGTTCTCCTTAACAAGTTTTCTTTGTTTCATCTTTACTCATTACTCATGATTGATTTTTCATGAAAATGGGGTTGATTTCACTTTTAATAATTCTTTTATCCACAAATTTTCTAACCAAATCTTACCTGAGATATTTATATATACATTAACTTTGGATTAAAAGTGATGTTGGTATTTACCACATAAAAAACTAACAATATTGAAATTCAGATTTTCTCCAACCAATATAAAGTTGCCCTATCCACAGTTGACTGTAGCACCAGGAAATAAAAAAATTGTCCCAAAAAAGAAAAAGTATGTAATGGAAAAGTTCCAACTTATTAGGCAAATGGCAGAGTTTTTGTTGTTTATAGGTTGAAGTTATGGGCTATCCAATCCAAGTAATGGACCTGGAAATGATTGAAGGACCACAGCCCATAACCATGGTGGTTGGTGAGAAGGCCACTATATTTGGTCAATGGCGTGGGCCATTCAACAACACACACAATCTTTCTGCATTCCCACTGTCACATTCACAACAGATACACCACATTCTCTATTGGATAAGCCATTCAAATTTCCAAAATTCTTCAACCACAAACTTGTTTCAGAATTATGGAGAACAATTTAGTTGTTTTGTTTTGTATATGCTGCAGACTCAGAAAATTTGTCACAAATGAAACATTTGGCTATACACATAAACCCTTGTCATTAGATTTGGATGATAAGAAAATTAATGCTGAAATAAAGTTATTTTTATTATTTTTTGTATTTTTGAATTTTATCCTTTTTTAATTATTTAAGAAAGATTTAGTAGCTAATGAAATTCAGTTGTATTGAGATGTTTTTGTTGGTGGGGTTTCTCTGGTGGATGATATGACCTATTCATTAGGGTTTATAATGCCTTAATATTGTTGTACCAAATTGTAACCTACTTATGTTGCATAGAAAGTTTACTTATGAGTACATGTTGGAGTTAGTTATTTTTTAAAACAGTAGTCACTTTGTTTTTTTTGTTTTGTTGAAAAAACTATTTTAAAAAAATTAATAGGAAAATGAGAAAATATAACAAAATTAGAAATTAAAATTAGTTTATGTATAAATACAAATATTTTTTAGAAGTTAGTAAAGAGTAGTTCTGTAAATTAAATTGTGTATAAAATAGTTTTAATTCATAAAAGATATTTTATTTTATTTTCATCATTTGTACCCGTTTAAGTATTTTTGAAAATTATCTAAAAAAGAAATCATCCAAACAATCTCTATTTTGTTGGTTCATGCGTTGGGGGATTGAATCAGACAAAAACGCATGTTATGGGCTGTTGGGCTCCAAGATGACTCTTTCTTCCAACATCTCCATATCTTCTTCTGTCACCCCATATTAAATGTGAAAATACCGTTTTATTCTTTTTTTTGCCTCCCCCATACATAATTCGGAAGATGTTTTTAGATCCGGAAGTGTTCTTTATATTTATAAAATCTGGAACTCTTTTTTTTTTGGATTGAAACAAACCTATTGATTATGTAATCCGGAATCCATATTACATAATCCAAAAATTAATCTCATATTCAGAAAAGACTTCCTAATTATGTAATCCAGAAGCTAATAACACATAAGAAAAAAAGGCTTACGGGTTACATAATCTAGAAACTAATCTTATGTATAGAAAAAACTTTTGGATTATGTAATCCGGAAGCTACTTATAAAAGGCTTCCAGATTACATAATCCAAAAGTTAATTCTGGATCTAGAAAAAGACTTCTGGATTATGTAATTTTGAATATTAGAAAAGGGTATTTTTGGAATACAAAAACTTATGGGTGTGACAGAAGAAGGTATGGAGATGCAGGAAGAAGCAGCCCTCCAAGATTGATATGCCATGTTTAGGGGATTTCTCTTTGCAGCCCCACAATGTTTTTATGCATCACCATAAATATTATACTCCCCACTTTACCCTTCTTGTTTATGAAAAACATTATTGAATTGCGAATTTGGAAGTAAAAAATTACTAATTGTGCAATTCAGAAGTTTTTTGACTTTTGGATTTACAATCTGAAAGCTTTTATGACCACTCCCATACACATGAAAATTATGGGGTGCGGATAGAAATGGTCTCATGCTTGTCATAGCATGAAAGTCAAATTATAAAAAAAGGCTTATGTACGCTGAGAAACTTAATTCAATTTAAGTGTTTGCCTTTTTAATTGATCATCTTTATATTATATTAGTATTTAGCATGTACAATAAATATGATAATTTTTTTTATTTTTTATAACTTAAATTTAATAAAAAGATAGTTTTTAATTTGTAAATTAAAATATAATAAATTAATATTTTTAAACATATAAATTCTATTTTAGATTTTTAATATACAGTTTATACTATCACAAAATGTTATTTTAACTATTAGTATTTTTTTTAAAAGTATAAAAATACATTTCAAAAATATAAAAAAAGAATATATTGAAAGACAAAGGATTGAGTTTTTTTCAACGAAACTCTAATTGAACAAAATCTTCTAAAAAAACACTTTCACTTCATTGATGAATATCATAGAACTTTTATTCAATGTAGATATTTTAATCTCTATACACTACAAGAAAATCATGAAATAAAAATCAATTTTAGAGACAAAAAATAATTAGTTGTTATAGTGACTAAATTAGAGATCATTTTACGGACAAAATAAATTTTTGGTTTCTAAATTAGTTTCTATTATTGTTAAATGATTTCTAAATTGATATCTAATTAGAAACCAATGTTTTTGCTACCAAATTTAGAATCTAAATAATTCGTAGTTAAAACTTTGGTTGCTAATTAGATGTCAATGTAGAAACCATTTAACAATAATATAAACTAATTTAGAAATCATTTTTTTTAGTTTCTAAAATGGTCTTTAATTTAGTTATTATTGCAACTAATTATTTTGGTCTCTAAAAATTAGTTTCTATTTAATAATTTTCTTGTATTAATATATATATATATATATATAATTATTAAGAATTACATTTTATTAATATTATATTTTAATTTATCTATATCTCTAAATTGAATTTCAATAATTCTCTAGAAGAATACATCGATGATTAAAAATAATCCTATATCACAAGTCAAATTCTTTACAAGAAATTCAAAACATAGTTTATATACTTAAAATATTTGTTTATTATGATTCGAAGACACACACATACATATATATATATATATATATATAAATATAATATAATATAATATAATTATTTATCCTGTAAGGTGAACTTTGAATTTATAAAGGAAATTAAAGTGATTAGATAGAGTTAGTTGAGACTTATTCCTCCATGTTTGCAAATTCTTAACCATATAAATTGCTTTCAACTTTTGATTTTCAGATAGCATTAGAAGATGAGTTTTAAATTCTTTTGGAAAACTTCAACTCTTCTATAAGTTTCTTCTATAAGTTTTGGCATTTTCTGTGGAAGTTCTTATAGATACAATTCCTATGAAGTCTATTAATGAACCTTAAATAAATGTGTACCCATACACCACGTTTTGTATTCATCTCACATAATTTTGAACTTTCAACTAATCTTATGCCTACCTACATATTTTCTCATTTGCTTTATGCATGGCTACGATTATTTCCACTTTCTTCTTCCTTCTCCTATATTTTCTTATCGATAAAAAAAATAATATATAAATACACGTCACGTTTACTTTCTTCTAATTAGAAAAGCTAAGAAAAATTGTGTTTCTTTCATTATTCACTTTTCTTAGCAAGAAAACCAAGCAAATTAGGTTTAGAAAATCATTAAAAAACAATCAAATTTAGAAACAAAATATAATTAGTCACTATATTGACTAAATTAGATACTAAGTTAGAGACTACAAATTTATTGATATTTAAATTAGCTAGAAAGATTTTAAGTATTAATATTTTAGATTCTAAATTAGTCTCTAAAACACTAATTTAGAATATAAACTAGTTAGTAGTAAAAATTTGGTAGCTAATGGTTAAATACCAATTTAAAAATTATTTTATAAATTTTTATTAATAATTTTAGATACCAATAATTTTTTAGTTTATAAAATAATATTAAATTTAATCGATATAGTAACTAATTATTTTAGTTTTAAAATTAATTTTTATTGAATAATTTTTTTAGTAACAATTACTATGTCGTTTTGCCTATCGCAAAATAAATTACTTCAAAGAAAACACTTATATAAAATTCAATTTTACAAATTTTTATAGAAAATTTGTAAGTTTAAAAAAATATAAAAAATTTAGTAGTCAATCTACTGATTGAGGTGACTTAGTGGTGTATGAGTTAGTAATAAGAGAGGCAATTAGTCTTGGGTGATTGTGATGTGTTAGAAGTGAAATGAAGTTATGGGTCAAATTGACTCCTCAATTTTCATCACTAAAATATTTCTTATAAAAATATAAATGCAATTAATTTCATTTGTCATACAACTTTAGGCAAGTTTCATTCACTTTTGAATGTTTCTTAATTCCTTGCCCTCTTAAGTTATTTTTTAGCATGTCATCAATATTTTACTAAAAAAAATATTAAATAGTAACCAAATTTAGAGATAAAAAATAATTAGTTACTATGTTAAATTTAGAGACTAAAAAATTATTCAAATCTAAAGTGGTCTCTATTATTAATAAAAAGTTATAAAATAGTTTCTAAATTAGCTACCTAAATTTTAGTGACTAATATTTTAGATTTTAAATTAGACTCTAAAAGATTAATAGAGACTAATTAAGAATATAAAGTAGTAAGTAGCTAAAATCTTAGTAGCTAATGGTTAGATATCAATTCAAAAACTATTTTATAATTTTTTTTATTAATAATAGAAACTACTTTAGATACTAATAGTTTTTTTTAGTTTATAAATTGATCTCTAATTTAATCAAATAGTAACTAATTATTTTGGTCTCTAAAATTAGTTTCTATTTAATGATTTTCTTGTAGTGTTTATATTTACATATGAAAAAATGTGTCTATGAGATAAAAAAAATATTTAGATAATAAAAAATCATTAAAGAGAAAATTTATTGAAATTCAAGAAAGAAAGACAATTATCTCCCTATATATATTTCTAAAAAAAATATACTAGTAAATAGAAGATATAATTATTTTTTTAATTATTCTCTCATAGAAATTATCTAGACTGAGTGACATACATGTACCTGATGTACTTATGAATTATGTAAACATGTGTGTAAATGAGTTTTACATAACCATATCGACTAAAGTTAAAATTAATTTACAATACATAAAAAAAAGATAATTCTCACCTTATAATCCTAATTTTGTGAGGATGAGTCAAATTTAAAAATCACTTTCTAATAGATTGTGGATTTAAATAACTTTGAAAGCAAGTAAAAAATATGTTTGTCTCACTCACTAATAGAGATACTAAATAATAATTGTTTGTACTTCTATAAATAAACCTAAGATTCCAAAAAACATAATGAAAAAAAAAAATACACACATTTAGTGCTTTAGTTTAGTAGAAGATGAGCATGGTCTCAATTTTTAAATCATTTTAGGCATCACACTCAACTTACATTCGATCTATCTACAATGGTAAACAAGTGGTGCGAGGTCTAAATTTTTAAATTTCCAAATGATCATTACAAGCTTACATCTAATCCACGTAAAATGATAAATAAGTGATGTGATATAGATTTTTAAATCATTATGATGTCGAGACCATTACAATCAACATGTCTATTCCATATAAAATTTTGGCTCTCACCATGGGATAAATAAATTGTTTTTCATTTCCAATAAGAAAGAGATGAAATGAAAAACTATAGAAATACAATTCAACTAGAATATGATACATGGTCTCGATTCTGAAATCATTTTGATGTACACACCATTACAATAAACTTACATTCGATCTACATAGAATGATAAATAAGTGGTGAGGTCTAAATTAAATCATTTTTATAAACTATTAGATTCAACCTTACATTTAATTTGTATAAAATTTTCAATTTATAAATGACATCGATAATGGTTCATTAATTGTGAGACCTTATTCTAACACTACAAAAACATGTATGTGTTCGCGGTTATATTCGTATAATGTGGCGTTAATATCCACCACAATATATGTGTATTGTTCGATAACTTACTGTCTCATCTTGTTCTAATTTAAGAAACATGATATTGTTTGTGATTACACGTTTGATAAGTGCCATAAATCAGTAATATTTCATATAAAAAGATAGACACTTATGAACTTTAATTGATAAAATATTTATAATTAAACTCTAATTTAGGAATTTGAACCCTTTTACATATTTTTGGATTATAAAAGGAAGATAAATGATTTATTTCCAAATTTGTGTTAATTTTAGGAATCTTAGGGAAAATGGAGATAAAATGGCTAATGGAGAATGAATAAGTTAAAGACAAGATGAAAAGAAAGAGTTGGAACATTGAAAACTCGCCCAAAATTGCTCAAACCCGTCAAAGCAAGTCCACGCACAAGGCTCGCTTAAGCGAGTTCACTCCAGTGAAGTTGACTTTTTTCTCGTGAAACTCGCTTAAGCAAGCAATATCTTGCTTGAGCGAGATGTCATTTAAGCTAAGCCAAATTAGGTTAAATAGAAGGCGTGAGGCATAATCCTATACATCATTGGAAGAATATTGAGAGATAGAAAACCCTAAAGGAGGCAGTCGTCAAGGAGAAACACCCCGTATCTTCTTTTCTTACTTTCCATGATTGTAATGTCCAATATGAATGGCTAATTTTTTCCTTTGGAATTGAAAGTATTATGTTCAAACTCTTATGTACGAGGTGATATTTATTTATAATATTTTTGTTCTTGATTGATGTTTGATATTGTCATTTTATTATTAAAGTTTGAATTTTTATTCATGATTTTGATCCTTAGATTTGATTGGAAATTTTTTCTAAGCATTTGACCAAAATGATAATTGTACCGGTCGGTACCGAATGAACCAATCTCGGCCCCTGTGATCGACCGCGCAAGTCAAAGGACATAAATTTAGTAAGCAACAACAAGTATGATGGCGTTGAATGAGTCAACTCACACTTCAAAATATACGAAAAATTATCTCTAACATAACAGATAAAACTGAAAGATATACCTCATATATTAAGGAACCGCTAAGCATGTCAGTTAACAACTAATATTTGGCCAATGAGGGTCAAAGCCCATAAACCAACTACTATAAATAGAGCCTTTTGTGAAGAAGTGAGGTACGTTTTACATTATGCTAGAATACATCTAAATCAGACCACTAACTTGAGTGTAGGAGTGCAGTCACAAGTACCCCCGCCTGACCGAGCATCAACATTGAAGAAAGGAAGCTTAAAAGAACTTGGAGATCATCGACACATCAACAATTGTACATCCAGTCACAGATACACAACCCCAATTTACTATATCCATGACGGCCTTTGCTCCTAGAGTCTGTTACGCAGTGGATTTGCAGTCTATGTGAGCTATCTGCATCCATCTAGGATTGCTTTAGCTGCATACAAGGCCAAAAGAGATGTCCACAACAAACACCTAACTAGCATACATTCTTGTTTATCTTGCAACACCAAACCAAAAATCCTTTCTCAACTAATTTGGACCACATCTAGTTGATATTGGTTATAATCAGATAAGTGCATGAGACAAAAAGATAACAAACAATGCCAAATCGACAAGAGAAACAGAACACGTATAATCATATTAAAGAGTTGTTTACTATAATATGTATTATTCTGATCTCCATATCATTCGTAGGAATCATATTGAACTTTTTATTCACAAATAATAAGTTAAAGTCAAAATCTCTTCACCTTTGAATATAAAATTGTAGAACTTACACCAACTTTATTGGTGTAGTGGTTAAAAGATCTATGTTTACTCATGTGATCTATATTCAATTCCATTTTGAAAAAAAATGTTAATAATAAAATTTTAGAGCTTTCTACTCTTATGAGAATTATAAGAACATGAACAACTATGTGTCTTAAGGAATTATGTCAATTTGTGTGCACCTAGAAACTATAACTATGTACATGTACAAATGTTTTATAGAATTGTTAAGCACATAGTAACCTTAAGAAAATCCTTAATAAATGAGATCACTTAAATCATTACACCCAATTATAATTTGAAAGCAAACAAGATGTATATCTCCCTATAGACATACTAAACCACAATCGTTCTTTAATCTATAAACAACCTTAAGATTCCATAGAACACAAAAAGAAACACACATCCAATAGTCGTTATTTTTCTTAGGATCTTGAAAACTTAGAGCAGAACATGAACAAAAATGCATGTGTAATAGTGAGCTGGATACATTAACATGTATGTTTGTTGGAGCATCCATTACGTGTCTACACTTTATCATATCAAAACGCTTAAATAAATGGGGTAGAAGATTTGGGTTTGTGAGATTCTTTGACGTAGGAGATGTTATGAGCCTGGAAAGGGAGCTTGACCGCTGCTTTATCGAAAACAAGAAGCTTC
>Ga0123342_1008663_pt1 | contig 12638 bp, 14 predicted proteins | sample Turbeawhitnodule_FD_89960 | JGI IMG/M metagenome (GOLD analysis project Ga0123342, IMG submission 89960) | Root nodule microbial communities of legume samples collected from Mexico - Turtle bean Mexico white nodule | ecosystem: Host-associated > Plants > Roots > Nodule | place: Mexico: Nepantla...
CCGCGTATGCTCAAGCAAGCTGTCCCCCGACCTCATCCTCTGGCCAACTGGGAAATGTCCATCTGCCTTCATCTCCGGCGATGTCCTTGTTTCGGCGATCTCTAATCACTTGGTCGCCTGGGTTCACATCTGGCGACTTCATCTTTAACCCGGTGACCTCCGATTCTGGTGTGCTGGAGATCGGAGCACGCCAACTTAATAACTGGCAACTACACGAGCCCCCCGACTTCCTTCCCTTCTGCCAGCCAGGCGTCCCATCAACACACCTATACAATAGCTTGATGCCACGTCATCATTTCCGACTACCAGGGCGGTACAGGTTGTATTAGTAAGTGTGTGTGTGTGAATTTTAAACATTTTAAGAGTTTTACTGATGAATTAACAGTTGTGGTTACTTGATTTTTTATTTTATGTTACATAAGAAAAGAGCATGAAAATGATTAAATTATATTAATTAGAAAAACAGGGTCAAATAGCCAACCTCTATTTAAACTAATTTTATCTTTGTGATAGCCCTTTTTGAGCCAAGAATTTTTTTATTTTTATTGCGTCTTGAACCTTAACTGATATATTTTCCTACCTATTGGCATGTTTAGGGAAGAAGAACATAAAGGCAATTTATATATAGAAAAAGGGGATGGTTGGTTTTAGTTATTTTGAATATTTTAAGTTTAAATAATTAATATGGTTGGAAATAGAAATAATCTATTTTTATTCTTCTTGAATAAAAATAAAAGAGAAGAAAAAAAAATCATGAATAAAAAAAGAAAATGGGAAAAGGTGTTAAAGTCCAAGAAATTGGTGATTAGATATCACATATGTACTGTATTTGGATTATAGGTATGTTTTTTTTATAAAGCTTTCATGTTCGACATCATTATGCAACTTGACATCTCAATTATGCTAACACCTCAAGTAACAACTATTATTTGCCACCACACGAAAAAAGTATTATTAAAAATAAAAGAAAAAAAAGAAAGAAAATACAAAAAACAATATAAGGGGACTAGACCAAAACCCATACGTCAACAAAAATGATACCTATAGGTAGACTATACATATTCATAAAGAATTATAAAAACAGACTGGAAGGAAGCCTATTATACCAATGAAAGGATTCTCTATGAATAAATCCTAGATTAGCCAACTTATCACCACACGCATTCCCCTCACGAAAAATATGAGTAAACTTAAACCTGATTTTGCCACAGTAATTAAGACAAGTATGCCATTAATTACGAAACATCCACGATACATTAGTTTTGGTAGTAAATGCAACACAAACCAAGGCATAATCACATTCAAGCCATACTCTAGTAAGCCTCATCCTTTGAGCTTCCTCCATAGCATATATAACTCCATAAAACTCAACCAAAGCAATCTGAACGTCAAGAAACACAGAGAAACCACCAATAAAATCTCTCATACTCTCATGTAAAATACCTCCACAAGTAGCAAGACCAGGATATCTCCGAGCAGCCCCATTATTGTTGATTTTAACTCAGCCTGGTGAAGGGAACTCCCATCTAACAGAAGAGGACAGAGAACTTTACCAGTACGAGTATTAATACCAAAAAACGTAATGAAATTGAAATCCAACATATCCTTCTTCATTGAAGCTTTATACGAATTTCCCGCAAGATGAGTTAAATCTTTAATTACCGAAATAGCCCTAGAAACATCAATCTTATCCTGAAATCTAGCATAATTCCTCATACGCCATATCATCCAAATAGAAAAAGTTATCACAACAAGCTTAAGTAATTCAACCAAAGGACTACCACCACTCTTAATAAAAGAAAGAAAATCATCCTTATTAGAGAATTGAGGAGTGAGAAAAATTTGTCGAACCCAACTCCAAATACGCAAAGCAGTAAAGCATTCAAAAAATAAATGATAAATAGATTCCTCATGTTTTTCACAAAGCGTATATATAGAACATAAATACAAATCTTTAGGGTTTAGGGTTTAGAGTTTAGACTAAATATGTTGATCTATTGGAAGTCACCCATGAAAAACTTTCCAGAGTACTAGAGTTTTGGAAGGCGGATAAATGAAGACCAAATGAATTTACCCCAACCACAGGAAACTCGTGGTTCCAAGAAAAAATTCCTAGTTATTTAAAGAGTGAAATTACCATAGTCATCTAGAATCCAATTAGGAATATCCTGTTCCTCCCTAATTATGATATGATTAAACAAATGAAGCATCTGTTGTAAAGACAAAGGAATATTCCAATCATAACCAGTCCAAAACTGGGAGACTGTATCTAGAATGCTAGAACCATCAGATAACCCTACAATCTTTGCTAAAGTAGTAGAACACCATTTATCATACTAGAAATTAATAAACGTACATGTACCAACAGTCCAAGAAGTATTATCAAGTATAGTAGAATAAAACTGCATAGGCCAAAGAGATGAGGATCAATAAACAATTCTAAGCTCACATTTTGATTTAAGAACCCTGACTTTCAGGAGAAAAGACCAAGGCCTGTTTCTATAAGCAAAGTCTTTGCTGATCAAAAAAAAAAAAAGCAAAGTTCCAAACAAGCTTAAGAAGATACACTTTATTTTCATGATGAAGGTTAATAATCTTCAAACCTTCATTCTCAAAAGGAGAACAAATCATAACCCAATTAACGATAGCAATGCCTTTTTTCAGAATATCACCAGTCCAAATAAAATTTTGACACCACTGCTCAACTTGCTTAAGAAGTGAAACAGGTCATTTATACATATTAAAGCAATAAACTAGAAATCCAGTAATCACCATATTAACAAACTTAATTCGACCCATCATGCTAAGAGACTTTATCAGCCAAAAGTTGAAGAAATCAACACTTTGGAGTACAGATAAGAACTCCTAAATAAGTGAAAGGAAAACAACCATGATTACAAGAAAGAATATGTTGAATTCTAGTGACAAATCTTGCATAATTATCCATGGTGAAAAAACTAATCTTAGAATTATTAACATATTGACCCGAAAAATCATCATATGTTTTAAGAAAAATACTCAAATTTCTAAGAAACTTATTATCCGCCCTACAGAAAACAAATATTTCATCAGCATATAAAATATGAGAGGGAGTGAGATAACCTTGCGGACTAGCCATATGTAGAATCTTCTTATCATTCACAAGCTTAGAGATACATATACTGAGAACTTCCTCTGCAAGACAAAAAAGTAAAGGAGACAAAGGATCACCTTGTTTTAAACCTTTAATACAAGGGGAAAAAAAACGCATCAAACTGCCATTTATTATGATAGAAAACATAGTTGAACGGAGAGTTGTACTTATCCAACTGAAAAACGAGGGGTGAAAACCAAAGCATGTCTAAACTAATAATAAGAACTTCCAACTCAGAGTGTCAAAGGCTTTATGAATATCAACTTTATAAGCCACATTACCTCCTCTAACCGTTTTAGAAAGCATGTTAATAGCTTTAGAAGCAATACCAATACAATCCTAAATTTGTCTACCATGCACAAACCCATATTGATTAGGAGAAATGATTCTAGCAGCCACAAGTGCAAGCCTATCCGCTAGTATCTTGGAAATAATCTTAAATTTGAAATTAGCAACATCAATTGGCTTGTAATCTTTAATGGATTCAGCACCCTGAATCTTAGCAATAAGAGATACCACATTACTGTTCATTCCAGGGAGAACCTAGATTTGTTTAAAAAAATTGAACAACATTGCAAACATTTGTCCCAATAATTTTCCAACAAGAATGGTATAAAACTCCACCAAAACCATCAGAACCAGGAGCACTATTACCATTAAGATTAAAAACAACATTCTTGATTTCCAAAAAATCAGGACATTTAATCAACATCATATTCTCCTCAGAGGAAACCAACTCAAGAATATAAGTACAAATAAAACCTTCTCTATTGCTTGTATCCTGAACATTAGAAATAGACTAAGCATAATGATTTTTATAAAAATCCAAAATATGATCCTCAATGAGTTTAGGATCCTTAATAACCTCATCATCAATCCGTAAATAATGAATCCCACTAGAATTATTTCTCCTCTTGATTACAGCATGGAAAAAAGCAATATTTCTATTCCCATATTTAAACCAGAGCATCTTAGCCTTTTCTTTCCAAAAAATATTGATAGTGAAGATCATGATCAAACTCCTCCTTAGATATATTTTCTTAACAAAGAAACCCATCAATATCAAACAAACTAGCAGTCTCTAATGTTTGTTGAATACCAAGGAGGAGACCCTGCTTAAGAAGAACTGCATTATGAATATTACCAAAAGAATTTTTATTCCAGTCTCATCAAAGCTCAATTTTCAACCTTTTTAACTTATGCTGCAAAATAAACATAGGACAACCAACAACCTTATTAGCCCAAGAATCATGAATAAGCTTCATAAATGAAGCGTCCTAAAGCCACATAGAAAAGAAATGAAATATCCTAACCTTCTTTAAAGAATTACTAGCAAGACTAGCAAGAATAGGGGAATGGTCAAAGCAATTTTTAATAAGAACCGAACAAGAATCCCATTCATCCAGAAACACTCCATTACATAAAGCCCTATCCAGTCTTCTATGAATTTTGTGCAATCATTTCCTCCCATTACACCAAGTATAACAAGTTCCAGTAAAAGGCATACAAGAAAGATCATTAGTATTAATCCAATCAAGGAATTCATTATAAGAAACCTGATTAGGAGTCACCCCCCCTTTGCAGTCATCAGTCGAGAGCACAACATTAAAATCTCCCAAATACACCAAGGCCTTGTGAAGAAACTAAGATCCCTCCAAAAAAAGTCTAACCAAGTATGTGTTAGCACCATAAACACATGCAAAGCTAAAGCATATATCATGCAAAAGGTAACTTACATAAATAAACTAATCATTGACCAAGAAATTTTGGACAAGATTTGGAACCGACAAACACCAAAGCTTAGCAGTTTTATTAACAATAAGAGACATAGCCACCAAATGCATATTAACATATTTGAAAAGGACATTGAAAGCATTAGTGTACTGTATCATAGGTTCAACAAAAAAAAGGAGAGATTTATGTAGTTTAAGTAAACTAATCAACACCTTCAGAGTTTTGTGGTTTCCCAGTCCTCTAACATTCCAGAAAAATGAAGAGAATTTCATTACTTCTTTTTAGAGAGAATTGCCTAAACAATTTTTTGGGATTTACCAGTCCCCTTAGGTGGTCCCCGTGGTTTTCTTTTAGTGCAAACAATTTTCTCCCCAATATCACTGGCATGCTCCTCCATCTCACTAGGATCCACCCAAAATTTGGTGACAACCTAATTTTCAATAGTGGTATGTTCATAATTAAATTCAACAATGGCAGTCGGAATAATTGGCGTACAAGTATGAGGATCACCTCCCGCATTTGTAGTTTCCAAACCATCAAGAGAGGAAAAGTGATTTTTTAGTTCCAACATATCATTATTTGGGAGTAGTGCTTTAGCATCCCTAAGTGATTTAGCCTTTCGAGGAAAGGTATGACATGACAAAGATGGTACAACCCCAATAGCAAAGACCTCCTCATGATGACCATCAATAATAGTCGTAACCTTTTGTGAATCTACTACAAGTTGTGAATCTGAGCCCTTGGCTTGCATAAGAGCCGGTGAATCCCTTTCCATACCCAGTTCTAAAACCCTAACTATATCAGAAGTGGGAGTGGACAACCCCTGCTTGGGTGAGGACCTATCAATGTCTAAGGCATTCTCGAGAGGAGGCATATCTGCAAAATCATTCTCCCCTCCATCTGGTTTATCATAAGCAAGGTGACCCAAGAGTGACCCTGCATTAGTCCTGCCAGGAACATCAATTGCCAGATTACCAATAGGGCCTTCCATGAGCTTCGATTGTAGATCTTTTTTCCGATACTCTTTATGTTGTTTAGGGACCACGGGGTCCCCCACAGCCTTCCCCTCTTCCCGTTCATCAGGAATTTTCTTCTAAGACTTTTGTTTAGGTCTAGTAACACGAACCTGAGCATGAATCACTCGACACTGAGCAAGTTCAAGCCCAATCATCTCAAAGTGAGAGCAAAATGGAGGGAGCCATTCATATTCCACGTCAACTACAAATGCAAAGCCTGAGCGTTCAACCAAAAGCTGATTTGGAAGAGAGGACAAAAGATCAATATTCATCAACACTCTAGCAAACAAACCCCTATTCTTTTTCATGGTATGATCATCCAAAGGCAAAAGAGCACCATTGCCTTTAGTGATGAAAAATATCGCCCTTTGTCTCCAATATTCCAAAGGCAAATTGTAGATGCTAACCCAAGCCTGGGTTTTAGTACTCTTCATAATAGACGGAACAAAATCTTTTGTCCACACAAACAATCTCAAAAAGCTAGGAGATAACTACCATGAACCCATCCCGAGAACCCACTGCATGTCTTCTAAAGAAGAGAATTCAAACTCATAAAAACCTTTCCTAAGAGGGATTTCTTTCCACAGTCCAATAGCCTTCCATACAAGCTGCATCTTTTTAGTTAAATCAAGGTGTGTGAGAGGTTTATCGCCCTTAGATATAATAATCCGACCATGTAGATGGGTCTTACAATCCTCAAGACCAGCCAAGTAATCTTCCTCATCAACCCATACTGCAACCATGTCTTCCTTAATACAAAAAGTAGGTAGTTGGGACAAGGAATGTCACACATATTTCCCAAAGCCTGAGAAAAATTCTTCCTTTGGCTTGGCATAGTAGACACTTTCTTATTAGGAAACAATTCTCGATCCATTAAACAAGCCCATGGGATGAGGAAACCTGTAGAGCCCTCTGCCATTTTTAAAGGCTATCAAGCTGCCGACCAGCCCACCCAAGCCACCACCATCCCATTAGCCGCAACATCGCCACACACCATCCGCTCCAGAGCATGCACAAAAGGTGGCAACTTTTGTTATGTGCAATGCCTTGACACTAATGCTAACAACACCCACAGAAGTTTCGTTATAAAAATCTTTACTTTACCACGAATTAGATTTGACTACATGAAAAAGGAGGCAACTTTTTTTTTTGTATGCAATGTCTTGACACCTCCGCCAATAGCACCCGCACATGTTTCTTGATAAAAATCCTAACTTTACCACAAATTTTGATAAAAATCTTGACTTTACCACAAATTTTAATAAAAATCGTGACTTTACCACAAATTAGAACTGACTACGGGAAAAAGGTGGCAACTTTATTTGTGTACAATAGAATTACCAAGAATAAAGTTTGAAGTCCCACTTCAAGATACTCTATCCTATAAGCATATTAACACACCTTTACAAAGAAAAAGATTTAAGGAAAGAATACACCTTGCATGCATACGTAAAGAGTCGTCGCGCCACCACCTGCGTCTCGGCAGACTGTCATGCTGCCAGCAACCAGCACCCACAATCCCTGCGCCACCACCATCCACCACCAAGCTGGAGAATGAACGACCACCCACACAAACCCTAGCCGCGCCAAAACCCTTCGGAGGAGAGAGAACAGAGCAAAAATCTTATCTCCAAAGAGATTTGTTTTTCCCTTCCTTTCTACCTTTGGTTTATTTGTCAGGATTGTAGGTATGTTCTTCTTCTTTTAAGTGTGCATTTTGTTATCTGAAAAATCAATATTTTTTGGAAGTCCAACCTCATTATAACCCTAAAAAAGACCTTAAGATTCATGTTTCTAATGTGATTGTAGTATAAAGATGAAATGAAAAGCAACTATGATTTTTTAGGATAAAGTGGAAATCTAGAGAAACACTAACCTGTGAGAATATGGGAAGAAATTTCTTGATAAATTGTCATTTCATTGTTTCAGTTGTTATCCTAGAAATTGATTCTGTTTATATCTTGTTGTATTTGAAGTTGGAAGCACCATAATGTTCTAACTTAATCTATTGTTTATTGAATAAAGTTGTTTTGATATTGGTACCCGAATATGATTTATTTAGATTCATTTACTTTACTTGAGGACAAGCAAGATTTTAGATTGGCGGAAGTTGATAAATACCATAATTTAGTGATATTTCATGCAAAAAGATAGGCACTTTTGGACTTTAATTGTTAATAAAGTTATAATTCAACCTCTAATTTGGGAATTTGAACTTTTTTACATATTTTTGGATTATGAGAGAAATAAGAACGATTTATTCCCAAATTTGTGTTAATTTCATAAATATATGGGAGATGGAGATGAAGGGCTAAAGGAGGAATGGACAAGATAAAGACAAAGAGAAAAGAAAAAAGTTGGAACATTGAAAACTCGCCCAAGCAAGATCACTCCAAAGGAAAAATTGCTCTCTAGAGCAAACTCGCTCAAGAGCTCACTCGGGCTCACTTAAGCAGGTTCAATTCAGTAAAGTTAGGTTTTTTCTCGTGAAACTCGTTTAAGCAAACAATATCTCACTTGAGCGAGATGTCACTTACCCTAGATCACATTAGGTTAAGCAAAAGGCATGAGGCATAACCCTAGATGACAGAGGGAGTATAATCAGAGGTAGAAAACCTTGGAGGAGGTGTTAAGGAGAAACACCATGGATCTTCTTTTCTTGCTTTACATGCTTGTAATGACAAATATGAAAGGCTAAGTCTTCCCTTTGGGATTTGGAGTAATTTGTTCAAACTCTTATGTATTGAGGTGATATTTATAATATTTTTTTCTTGATTGATATTGATATTATCATTTTATTCTTAAAGTTTGAATCTTTATTCATGTTTTGATCCTTAAATTTGGCTGGAAAGTACTTCTAAGTATTTGACCTAAATGATAATGTTTAACATATATGAATAGATTTGAAATGTTAATTGTTTTATGACATTTGTTCGTAATGATAAGAACGTTTTTATAAATATGCGAGGAATCGATATTTAGGAGACAATCTTAATAATTTTATATGTGAGAAATCAATATGAATGAATTTTCTTGGAATGTCATGTCTTTATTCATTGAAAATACAGACGAGTAAGAAAGATTAACCTCATTCCCAATTTTCTCAATTGAATTATATTAAATAATTTACTTTGTTTTCATTTAATTTCTTACACAAATTTATGATACCAACAGCCTTTTAAACAAACTTTTGTACATCTTTTTTATATTTAGTGAATATTATACCTTGTAATTTTAAGACTGTTCCTTGTGGATTTAATATTCGTCATTATGAACAATTTATTACTTCTAACTCGGTACACTTGCTGAAATAAAGACTCATAAATTATTCGTATATAATTTTAATTGAACACGATATGTAATTGTTTTAAGAATGTTGTCCATAGATAATTACACACAAACTTTACTTACGAATATGACCATATAAAAATACTTTCAAATTTCTAACATATGTAAGTATTTACCGATGAAGGATTGACCTACAATTTTTTTTGTCGTAAAAATCTAAAATTACAAGAAAATAATTAAATAAAAATTAAATTTAAATAAAAAAAAATAATTATTTACTATATTATTAAATTAATTACTATTTTAAAGACAAAAAAAATTAGTATTTAAAGTTATTTTTTTTATTAATAAAATTTATAAATTAATACTTAAATTTTCTATTAAGATTTTAATTACTAATATTTTATATTTTAAATTACTATATTGACTAAATTAGTTATTATTTTAAAATAAATAAAAATTCATATTAAATTAATATTTAAATTGTTTATCAAAATTTTAATTACTAATATTTTATATTTTAAATCAGTCTTATACTAATAAAGATTAATTTAAAATATAAAATAATAAATACTTAAAACTTTTACAACTAATAATTAAATACTAATTTAAAAATTATTTTATAACTTTTTATTAATAATAAAAACTAATATGCTAATAATTTTTTAATTTATAAAATAATCTTTAATTTAATTAAATAATAATTAATTATTTTAATATTTAAAATAAGTTTCTATTTAATAATTCTTAATTTCTATATGATAACTAAATTTTATTTACAGATTTATTTTAGTACTTATATATAGATATATGCCGTAAATAATAAAGAATTTTCTTGTAAAAAATAATAAAACATACATAATAATTCAATATAATTTATTATAATGTAAAAGATAATTGATTTATGTTTACCAACCTACCTAATTAATACTTTGTAAATATTTTAGAAACTTACAAAGTAATTCAATTAAATAATTTTCAAAATTTACATAAATGATCTAAGATGGAAATCTGTTTCCCATATCTTAGTGTCATTTTCTCTTCTAGTACAATCATATCTATCTCATCTCCATGAGCTCAATTACAATCTCCTCATATTACTTCAAGTAAGAGAGCACCATCAAATTGGATACTCTCACATTTCACAAATCTAAGTACATCTTAACTTATATAAATAAAACACACTCAAATAATTAATCATATCTTAATCCTTAATCATATGTTAAGATCGTATTAAACTATATATATATCTACAGGTAAACATATATTAAAATATTACAAAGTAAACATTTCATCATTTATCACGGTAGACAATGCTTAAGAACATAAGGATACATATGAAAGATGGAGAATGAAAATTGAACACTCTCTTAATTAATTATCAGGTCACTAATTGAAATTTAAGATGTGAAACCACCATCTACATATAAAATCTGCCCAGTGATGTATGATGCAGCAGGAAGACAAAGAAAAGCAACGAGTGATGATACTTCATTGGTTTCTCCTATACGACCAAAAGGTATTTTAGACGTAATATTAGCTTCAAACTCTTTTGGTCCAATTTTCTCCTGAAAGAACAACAATTACCATGATATCAACATAAACATATGAGAGAATCATAATGGTACATATGTGTCAAATTAGAAATTGCAGGTTAATGAAGTTAAAGAGAACTCCAATTTTTTATCAACTACATTTTAACACTCAATACTATTATTTTAATTCTATTTTAAATTATTTAATTACAAATTTATGTTTTATTATATATATTTATTTTTAAACCAATCTCATCAATAATTATAAAACATTACACAATTAATACCACATAACACAAAGTTTCACAAGTACATAATATCCTAATGATCGATTTTCCACAAGATACGAAGTTTTACTAAAAAAAGTAGGTTAGGTCTATCTACTTCGAAGCCTAACTCATACACTACCTTTTACCTAAAAAATTTAATACAATAAATTTGTGAATTTGTCATTATATAATATTTAATTCTTTTATTTTTATTTATTGTAAGATTTAAACTTATACTTGAATTTCTAAGAATGTATATACCAATAGATAAAAAAAAGTTAAAATTCATGTGTCTAATGTCATGGTTATATTAAGTTTTGTTACCTAATGAATAAATTCTTAGCATGAGGGTACAAGCACATTGAAGAAGATGCATTTTTACTATAATGTTTTAAAAAAATCTCCAAACTTAACTATGTATAACAAATCCATTGCTTATTTACTGACAATTCTTTAAGGGGGCATTTGGATTATTTTAAAAATAATTTAGTATAACCTTTTAAACGTTAAAAACCAAACTGGACATGATCCAAATTTACAATAGTAATATGCATCTTTCTCTTAATTTTAATTGGGGAAGAAGGGAGTATTCACGTGCAACTTCTTTTCTACATTATGAACATCTAATAAAAGGCTGGGTGTTTTGGAAGGGTCCACGGTGCTCCAGATGCCAGATGGAAGCTTACGGAAGTCTGTGTAAGGAGGTATGGAGTACATACCTGGGGGCGTGGTCTGGGATGAATGAAGGCTCGGAAGTGAAGGTTGAAGGTGATGATAACTAAGAGAGGTGCATGGCTAGTTTTTGGTGAAGCTGTTCGGTCTTCCAAGTAAGAGGTGTGTGCAGGGACTCCGGTATAGGTTAGTATCGTGTTGAGGCTGGAGTCTTGGTTGTGTCTTGTCATATTAGGTTGTAACTTTGGAGTAGTGGAGCAGAGGAATGCAGCTTGGAGGGTTGTTAATAGGTGGTTGTGTTAAAGCTGGAAGGTTCTGATAGTGGAGCTAGTCGGTGGTGGAATGGATGCCATCATAAACCCCTGGTTGGTTACAGCTTTTCTCTTGCCAGTGGCAGGTGGTTCTCAAGCCTGGAAGATTCAGGTTTTTTCTTTCTTGCACTACTGTTGTGGCCTGGAACAGTGATAGAAAGCTTACTACAGGTTCGGTGATAATCTTATAAGGGGAGCAGAATATGTGATTGGAATTTTTCAATTTGAGAGATACTTTATAAGAAGATATGTTTATGTCGTAGTTTGGCTATGGATGGGGCTATAATTTGGTTTTTGTTTTTGGGTAATGATGGTGCTTTAGTCCTTGTATATGGGTTGTGTGAGTTTATGACTCACCTTTACCGTTATCTTGGCATAAATGGGAGGTTAATTGTCACAATCAATTGCAATCAATAGGAGGTTAATTGCCGCAATCAATGGGAGGTTAATTGCCATAATCAATTGCAATCAATGGGAGGTTAATTACCATTAGTTGTATTTATTATTGTTGTCTCCTAGAACCACTATATATAGTGACTTCCTTCCAGCAATGTAACACACTACAAACAAGCAACACACACTTGTTTCCTCTCTCTTTTCATATACTCTCTATTTCTGTTCTTGGGTGTAAGTGTTTAACCCATATAGAGAGGATTTGTTTTAGGGCTATTTATCTATTA
>Ga0123342_1008664_pt1 | contig 12636 bp, 14 predicted proteins | sample Turbeawhitnodule_FD_89960 | JGI IMG/M metagenome (GOLD analysis project Ga0123342, IMG submission 89960) | Root nodule microbial communities of legume samples collected from Mexico - Turtle bean Mexico white nodule | ecosystem: Host-associated > Plants > Roots > Nodule | place: Mexico: Nepantla...
AGGACCCCAAATGTCACAATGCAATAGATTAAATGGAGAATGAGATTTTATTGTGCTTAAAGGAAAGGGTAGCCTTGTCTGTTTAGCTTTGGGACAAATACTACAATTATTATGAATGGGAATAAGATTTTTACTGATAGGGATAGGTAGTAAGGAAGATACAAGTTGTAGACACGCCGGAGAAGGATGTCCAAGGCGCTTGTGCCATAAATCAGGGTCGATCGATATTTGAGATGCGTGGGCTTGGTTTGGAAGAGGGGACATGTAGTATAAGTCTGCGTGTTGTTTACCTGAGCCAATCATCCTCCCCGTAGCCAAGTCCCGTAAAACGCAACCATGTGGAGTAAAAACGACACAACAATTTAGTGAACTGGTTATCTTACTAATAGACATGAGATTTAAATTTAAAGAAGGAACACAAAAAACACATCTTTAAGAGTGATTTTGTCATTGAATTTAATTGTGCCTGTAGATGAGATGGGCGCAGTTGAGCCTGTGGGCAAATTAACATTTGAAATAAATGATGATGAAGTGTTTATGAAAAATTGTGAATCAGATGCAATGTGATCGGTTGCTCCGCTATCCAAAATCCATGGATTCGTAAAAGCAGAATTAGAAGAGGAGTTATGGGCAAGCAGACCTGCAGAGCTAACAAACGTGTCACTTTTACCGTTATTGTTGAGCGAGTAAATAGCCTTTGCCAATTGCTGAATTTGCTCGGCGTTGAAGCCTTGTACGAGGTTTCTATCGGACTCGTTACTGATGTCTTCTTTGCCAGACATGATTTTTTATTTAGGGGATAAAAATGGAGAGGCTGTCAGGGCACCAAGATCAGTACTCTGATACCATATAAGAAAATGATAAAAAATGATAAGGAGAAGAGATGTTTCTTATTCTCTTATGTGTATATTACATTACTTCATGTATAGTAAATATATATGGGGTTTCTCTCCCCAAATTACAATCTAATTAGGTAGGATACTAATCATGAAATTCTATAATTATTAAATTAATTGCATATAATTTGATAATTATTATTTCCTTAATATTTTTTTTTGTACGATGACCATTTATTTTGTATGGTGAGAACTTGTCACATGAGATTGGTTGGTATCACTATCGTGTGTAGTAATTATAGTGTGTGAGCGTAGAAATATATTACGATCTCCATTAGAAACAAGAAAATGTGAAAAGGGTGATGATGATTTAGGATGAACTTCAAGGAACCTCAAAGGAACAGTGAATAAGGGACATACCTTAAGGTTGATATGAAAGTCTTTTAATCCCATACTTTTTCTATAAAATCAATGTTTTCTGATAGAAAAAAATATATCAGCAAATTTAAGAGCAGCATCCTCATCAACATGGATGACCTCTCTGTATTATTGTCTCTCTCCTAGGGAAAAGTTACTTCAGGTAGCTTTCTATATACACCGTCATCATCTTTGTATTTGTACGGGGAAAAACGAATTCTAAATGGAATGTAAGGATGTGACAATGAATTAAAATTAGTGTTTTTCAATAATATTGTTTCTCTCCTTACATTCAGAAACCTATGTAATATAATAACTTATAGTTAGTAATTGACGATATGAGGTCATTATAAAAAAAATATAGCATGAGATGTAATTCAACCTTGCATCCTCTACTTGTTCCATTACACATTTTTCATTACAACTATCTTTTTCACTGCATATTTGGGTCCCATCATAAGTAGAATCATAGAAGCAGTTTCCAATGATAATGCCATGGCCACCCCATAACACTACTCATAAAGATCGATTGCCTCCAATTAAAACACTTGTATCTATAATAAATTAGTTCTTAACTTTTGGCTGAGGATAATTTTATACTTTATGATGATCATGCATTAAGAGTGTAAAATGTTTACATTTTTAATCAATAAAAGATTACAATTAGCAAGATTTGAACCATCATTTCTTTCTCGTTGTTTATTGGGTAAATAAATAGGATTATATTTCATTTGTACGATGACCATTTATTTTGTAGGATAACCATTTATATAGTACGATTACCTTTTATATTATACAGTGAGAACATTTTCGTTGTACTCACATCTGGATCATGTTCACTAGTAATTAGAGTTTGTGAGTCTAGATGTTTATGACTATCTCCAATAGAAATAAGAAAATGTGAAAAGTGTGACAGATTATTTTTGTTTATGAAGAGTGGACATACCTTAAGGTTGATATGAAAGTCTCTTAATCCCATATTTGTTTCTATGAAATGAATAATTTGAGATGGAAACAAATATATGAGCCAATTTAAAAGCATCATCTCATTAACATCCATGGTCTCTCTTTACCCTGTTTTCTCTCTTAGAAAAAGTTACTTCGGTAGGTTTCTATATACACTGTCATCATCTTTGTATTTGTACAGAGGAAAACAAGTTTCCATATACACCATCATTAGGATCATGTGTAATTATAATGTGTGAACGTAGAAGTTTATGGCAATCTCTAATAGAAACAAGAAAATGTGAAAAGGGTGATGATTATTTGTCATGAACCTCGATGGAACCGTGAATAAAGGACATATTAAGGCCGATATGAAAGCCTCTTAATCCCATCATTTTTTTCTATAAAATCAATGTTTTCTGATAGAAAAAAATATATTAGCCAATTTTAGAGCAGCATCCTCATCAACATCCATGACCTCTCTCTACTATTTTCTCTCTCCTAGGGAAATGTTACTTCGGGTAGGTTTCTATATTCATCGTCATCATCTTTGTCTTTGTACGAAGAAAAACGAATTCTAAATGGAATGTAAGGATGTGACAATGGATTAAAATTCGGGTTTTTCAACAATATATTGTTTCTCTCGTTACATTTATAAACCTACGTAATATAACAGCTTATAGTTAGTGATTGATGATATGAGGTGACTATAAAATATAATATTGCAAGATATGTAATCCAACCTTGATCCCTCTATCTGTTCCATTACATCTTTTTTATTGCAACTATCTCTTTCACTGCATATATATGTCCCATCATAAGTAGAATCATAGAAGCAGTTTTCAATGATAACCCAATGACCACTCCCTTAACACTACTCAGACAGATCCATTGCCTCTAATTAAAACACTTGAATTTATAATAAATTAGTTTTTAGCTTTTGGCTGAGCACAATTTTATATTACTTTATGATGATAATGCTTTAAGAATATAAAAAGTATTGCATTATTAATCAGTTAAAGATTATAATTAGAAGTAGTTGAACCACCATTTCTTTCTCTCTCCAAATTACAAGCTAATTAGTTAGAGATCCACTAATCATGAGATTCTAACATTATTAAATTAGTTACATATAATTGCGTACAATATCGTATAATATTGCACAATAATTGCGTATAATTTGATATTATATCCTTAATAAGACAAATATCGTAAAATATCGTACCATAATTACGTATAATTTGATAATTATTATTTTCTTAATATTACATTCACCTCGTGGATGTGGGTGAAACCTGTGTACAAATATATCACTACAGTGCCTGTTCTCCCACCCATATAATATATTATCAGTATTTCTATAGAAGACCTTACTAATCTTTGATTTTTCTTCGTCAATGTTAAAATGGTTGATCTTCGTCCAGATTTCAAAATATATAAAAGTTTATAGAGACTTTCTCTCTCCAAATTACAAGCTAATTAGGTAGAGATCCAATAATAATGAGATTCTATCATTATTACATTAATTACATATGATTGCGTAAAATATCGTACAATATTTACGTATAATTTGATATGATTATTTATTTAATAAGACAATTTTGATTTATTTTCTATGTTGTTTCAAAATTTATGCAATTATAATTTACTTATATATTTATTATTGAATATAATAAAAAGTATTATTTTAACATCAAATTATTGATAATATCATGTTTATTTTTAAGTTTTATCTTTGTAAAAAAAATATTTAATAAATATTTGGATGCGTACAAATGTGAAAATGAATATTTTCAATCTGGTGCCTGCAATGTTCTTCTTTGTATAATTATAACCCGTGTAACATGGTGTTTCTGACGTATCAAGAATACTAACTTGACCAATAACTTCTTTTTCAAAAAAAAATACAACATTAACCTATTTCAAATTCATAATCGTTCTTTATTTAATAACCTAAAAAAGTGAGAAAAATGTCTTTAATAAAATAATAAAATAAAATATTATTAATATAAAGAAAATCAAAAATAAATCTCGGTATAGATTAAAAAAAACTGTTTGATAACTACTTATTAACTGCTTATTTTAATTATTTTATTTAAATCCCAAAAAAAAGTTTTCTAACTACTTTATAATTTTTTTTTTAAATTTGAAAAAATAGATAACTACTCTATTAATTACAAAATATAGAATAACCAAAATAAAATAATAAAATGCAATATTAATATAAGGGTAAAATAGAAAAAAAAAATATATATACTTAAAACCAGTTAAAGAGGAGAATCTCTTTTATATATAGGTATACATGTCTAGATTTAGATATAAGAATATTTTAAAAATTAATTATGATTGATACAATATATATACTCTCTCATTATTTCACCATGTCATCATTTATCGATAAAACTAAAATAATAAAATATAATAATAGAGAAACTAAAAGGATAAAAATACTGTCAAATGATATATAAAAGAAAAACTATTAGCATATTTAGACCACATATAAACGTGGCAAATAAAATTAGGAGTTCTATTAATGTTTGTTGTAATTATAATCAAATTAAAAAATATAAATACACAAATAATCAAATTAAAAATATATGGATACAAAGTTCATAATAAAATTAGAAAATATACATACATATAAGTTGATAATAAAATTAAAAAATACTAATGCACATAAGTTTATGATAAAATTAAAATATATATATACACAAAAAGTTTATGATAAAAGTAAAAAATACAAAGACACATAAATTTACTATGAATTAGAATGTTACGGTATAAATTTATAGTTCATCTTAACAAATACAAATACACATATAGTAACGATAAAAATTAAAAATATAAATACACATTAAAATAAAAATTAAAAATATCGATATTCAATAACCAAAAAAATAGATACACTATAATGATAAAAAATTACAAATATACAATAATAACAAAATAAAATACAAATATAACACAATAAAAAAAATAAAAAATCTAATACATAAAGCGCAAGAGCGTCTATATTTCCATTAATGAATATTTTTTATTTATATTATTAGATTGTCGACTCAATCTCTCACATAACACTATTTACACTTTTATTTCTACATCTAACATCCTTTTGTTTTTCTTTCCCTATCTAGCACCATTTCAAAAGTTAAAAAAAATTGAATGCATTAAAAAAATAAATATTTATAATTTTTAAAATAGTTATTAATGAATAAAGAAATGAGTTTTTACAAAATAAAAAATAAAAAAGTAATAAATTAAAAATGTTTAGTTTAAAAAAATTAAGAATGAAGAAAATAAAAAAAAATTAAACCTTACAACAACATAAAAGTTGAATCTATAAATATAAATTAGTATTTATTTTTATTATTATTGATGATGTAATCATGTTAATTTTAAGTAAAAAAATACAAGACATAATTACAAAAAAAAACAAAGTCAATTAGTACTAATTAGTAGTGGACACACAGATAATATTGAAGAGTATTGACCTGCATACACTGGTCAAGTACTATGCCCATGAAAAGAACCTCAAAAGGAGGTCTAAGTCAAGTTGAATAAGGATTGATATGGACATAAGAGAACAACATGATCGAACAAAAAAATGTGGTTCATATTGTCAAACACCAAGACACAAAAAAAGAATGTGTCCCAACATTATTGAATCGTTCACTTCTCGTCATTAATTATGTTTCATTTCGCACAAACTATTTAATGTACCATTGAATAAAATATTAAATAAATTATCATCTTTCATTTATTTTCCTTTTTATGTTTAACATATACTTATTTAGTATCACATTATATCTTCTATCTTTATCTTGTTTTGATTTATTTTTTTTTATATCTTTTATCTTTATCTTATTTTGTTTTGCCTTCTAAACCCTAACTCCTAAACTCTTTTGTATCTTTTATGTTTTTAATTATTATTTTTTTTTGTCATTCTTTATTTATTTCTGTTTTTTGTTTTTATTTTTATTGTTGTTGTTTTTATTTTCTATATTTATTTGTTTTTTTTTCATTTTTTTCTTCTCATTTTTAAGCATTAAGTGTAGCATTTGCATTAGTTCATTTTTTAGGATTTTACATTTAGGGTAGACACTTCAATATTATCTGTGTCCACTACTAATTAATACTAGTTGACTTTGATTTTTTTAAAATTATCTCATGTATTTTTTACTTGAAATTAACATGATTACATCAATAATAATAAAAATAAATATTAATTTTTGTTTATAGATTCAACTTGTATGTTGGTGTAGGGTTTAATTTTTTTATTTTCTTCATTCTTAAAAAAAAGTAAACTAAACATTTTTAATTTATTATTTTTTTTATTTTTATTTTGTAAAAAATTATTTATTTATTATATTTCTAAGTATTTTAAACATTAAAAATATTTATTTTTTAATGTATTTAATTTTTTTTAATTTATTTAGTTTTTTATTTTTGAAATGGTACTAAATAGAGAAATAAAAACAAAAATATATTAGATAGTAAAAAAAAAAATGTTAGATAGAGAAATAAAAATGTAGATAGTGTTATACTAATAATTTTTTTTACTGATTTTATTTATTCTCATTCGTATCTTTCTTCCACCAAATTCTGCTTCAATAATAACCCTGCTTTTGCGTGATCTGGGAAGAGTGGGCAACAAAAGCAAGTGAACAAATCAAAGTTGTTGGTTGAGAGCGAAAGAGAGAGATGGAGATGGAGGCTGAAGAAGAAGGAGCGTGCTGGGACACCGTGGCGAGGTGGTTTGGGGCGAACTTGGCGACGGCGTTCTTCTCTTCCTTGGAACGGTGTTCCTGCATCTATCTCTCCCCCGACGACCACGACGACGCTCTTCTCACCCTCCCTTCCCTTTCCTCTTCCACCTCTTTCACCTCTTCAAACGACGTCGTCACCTGACAACACCACACGGTAATCCAATATCTCACTCAAACCCTTTCTTTCACTTTTCTGGTTCCATCCAATCTCAATTTATCAACCTGCTCCTACATGTGCAGTCCCTACCCATTGTAGCTACGGTGGTTGTGGCATGTAGGTACACCATTATGGGAGCTGATGGTGGTTGTGGCATGTAGGTACACCAATAAGAAACTAGCTATTATAACATCACCTGCTGTTACAATTCTTGGTATTGGCTGTGCTGAAGCTGTGGTCTAGCTTAATATCACTTTATTGTGCAGAGAGTGTATGTGTTTTTGGTAAGTTCCTAGGAATGTCTTTGCTCTTGTTCAGCAGGACTTTCTTGTTGATCTATAACCAAATGTTTCATGTATACGGGGTTGCGACACCCTCAAGTGTCTCTTTTTAATTTATTAATTCTTTGCTGATAAAAAAAAATTCAATCTCAATTTATCTGCAATAATAATATATGAAAGTTAATATGCTCGACATAAAAATAGTGGTGGGTGTATAAAAATAGTGGTGGGTGTGTGGATACAAATGGTGTGTTTTTTGCGTAGGCCTAACCTCTTTCCACACAAAATTATCACATAATTTTTAAACAAGCTTGGGCTTAGCTACATGTTGTCCACACAAAATTATATTTTTTTTTTTTATTCAAAGAAGAGCGTGGGCTTAGTCAACAGATTGGCCACACAATTTTTAAACAAACGTGGGTTTAACCTTCATAATTTTATTACATATTTAAATTTAATTTAAAAATATATATATTATGTTTGCGTGAACTTAACCTACAAAATTTTAAATTTTTATTATTATTTATTATTTATAGTTCTAGTTGTGACCGTTTGATCCACACAATTTTTTTTTTCTTTTTTTTAGTTTATGTCCATATAACTCACGCTTTATTTTATTTTTTTTTAATAATGAAAACTTAATGGACACTATTTAGAGTTCTAGCATCACCTTCACTTTCTTTTGCAGCTAATTTTACTTTTTGGTGTAGTGTTCTCTCGTTCACTTTCTCATTTCATTTTCCTCTCCCTCTTCTCCTTTTGATCTCACGTTCTTGTAAAATTCGATAATCCAATCATAGTTTGTATTATTAAATTCCACCTCTTCATAATTCATCATTTCATCTTTGTAGGGTTTTAATGTAAGTTTAATAAGCTTCTTTTAGAAAATATCTGTTCATTATTTTGTTTTATTGCAAAAAACTATGATTTGTGAGAATTTAATCTTCTCCCAATACCGGCTTAGTGTAGAAAATTGAACAATTGCCTTTGGGATTTGGTAAAACTAAACTGTGTTTTACTACTGCATTTCCTCCTAAAAAATATTATCTCTATTTTTTTATCTGTTTTTAAAAGGATAAATTTGTTTATATTTAATATTGTAGTAATTATTATATTCTTAACTGTGTTCTTATAGATAAGGGAAAACAATAGTATATGAAATGTGAGAAATGCCCAATTTATTTATGGGAGAGATGTGTAACACGCTAACAAATTACAAATGGTATTTAAGATGAACAAGGAATTGATTTTTTTTTTTATTCCCGTTTGAATGAAGAAGGTGAAAAGAATTATAGAATTTCAATTGCATCTTTCAGAATTTTTTTTATATGTAGTAGTATTTTTTAAGATTGGTAATACGAGTTTGGATGTATTTCAAGGAAGAAGTATCAAATCAAAGGACTTGTTATGAAAAAAAAAAATACATTCACTGTACATCCAATGGTAACTCAAACATACTCTGAACATATTAAGAAATTAAATTCACTTTCTAGTTCAGGGTTTGAGAGTGACCTTGATGCAAGTTTCAAGACCAAGTTATCGAGTTCAATAATGAAAAACCATATTTATGCATAACCTTTGTTTGATCGAGTTGATTATATTAACACACATAATTTTACCCTTAACCGAGCTGGGTGCAAGTTTTTTTAAAAAAAAAGTTATATTAAAAATTAGTATTCTAACTAATATGGACTAAGAGATAATCTTGATTTATATTTACTAATAAATGATTCTAATAATGTTAATTATTTTTTTATTAACATTGACTAAAAAATATTTATTTATATATTTCAAAAAATAGTCTTATTTACATAAATTAAACAATTGTGACTCACATTAGCCGAAAAATAGTCATACTAATTTTTGTTGAGAAAAAATTAACTAATATTGATTGAAAAACAGTCTTAACGTACGTTCTTATCGATATTCACCGAAAGAAACTTCGACATTAACTGAAAATAACTTTGGTTGATGGCAACCAAAAATCACTATCAATATTAAATAAAAAAGTTCTATCTATCGCAAATGGTAAACACTATTGTCTATATCGACAAAATGAAATTTTGATGACAATTAAATTAATCAAGATTGACTTCAATATGAGAAAACATTTCCTTACATTTGTAAAAGAAGATGTCAAACCAATAAAGATACTTCGATTGAATTGACTATCCAGTCGAAGTTAAGAAGAGAATATGAAAAAAAATATAAATTTATAAGAAACCATTGAATAAAAAAAAATAGATTCTTACTTTTTTAAGATGAAATTTAAAATTTCCAAATTTTAAATAATCAAATATTTTATTAAAATAATTAATCTCTAAAACATTCATATAATTAAGTGTCCAATAAGAGTTTATAACTATCATTTGACTTTGTGTATCTTTGCAATGTATAACAATTTTCTTCATTTATTATAACTCTAACATGTAACTTAGATCGATTCAACTCAAGTAAGTGACATTTTCAACAACTAAATTTAACCAATTTAAAAATGATGTTTCAATACTTTAAAAAACTAACTGAACTTATAAATTCAGAACTAATTATGAGGATAATTTTGTGGAAAGCTGCTTCAAAAGCTTGTGGCAAGAAAAAGTACCTCCCAACATTTTTTTTACTAGGAGATTTTTCTTCATTTGTTTCTTTACAATGTCTTTATGGTATGAATGTTATAATTGGTTAGTCTAAAATTTGTCCTTCGTAATGAGCCAAAGGATAATTATTGGTAACATAAAATTGGTGGGAACATTTTTAGGAAACATGAATAGAAAATTCTTTGGTTTGCCACTACATGGAGCGTATGGAGAGCTAGTAACCGAATAATATTTCAAGGCAATATGATTAACAAGGAAGAAATAATGCAGCGCATCGAATTCTTATGCTAGTGTTGGAACTGCAATCTTGATTTGTTTTAATGTCAACTGTTTTTACAATGGATAGATGTCTTGGATTGTGCTTTGACTTTGTGAAGACACTAGAAGTACAAACATGCATCTGTAATCTATACTACATTGATGTTATGCAGATAGGCTATATTAGTATATAATGAGTGTTAAGACTTTTGCCAAAACAAAATGTTAATTTGTATATGTACTGATATAGTACTGCATTTTATGTGCTCTCAATGCTTTCTAAGGCAGCTTGCAGCAAGCTAGACCTGTGGTTCTGTGTTATTACTACAGACTTTTGGAATGCAAAATGGAGAGTACTGTTAATAATAGCTAAACATTTTTTATGAGAACAAGGTTGAAGTGCTTAGAGATATAATTTTGGAGTGGAAGGATATGAAGGGAGCATGAATAATATTTGGTGTAATTGCTGTGAATTTAGCAACCTAATCACAATCTTATTTGACACTGTAATATATAGATTGGTTTTTTTAATCTTTCTATATGGGTTTTGGTACCTTACAAAAAAATCAAAGTAACCCCTTTCATACTTCTTTCCCATCCTACTTAAAAAATTATATCCTGTACATATCAGTAATTGATCCCAGTTGTTGTTATGACTGCTGCATGGTCAGGTAATTTACAAGAAACACCCACCAACTGATCAGAATACAAAGTTGTGGGCAGTAATATAACCATTTATTTTGTACAAGTAATTTAAAGTTTGCCAATAATAGTTGCTCAGGTAACAACTTCATCACTTCATGACTTGGAATTCCATTATAGAATCTAGTTATAAGTTATATGTTATACGTAACCATTCTCGTCATAGGTATTTTCAACAACAAAAAAAAGAACTCGTTTCTTCAAGGCTTCAACTACATGAACGTCTTTTGTCCATCAAGTTAGAACAAATACAATTCACTTTGGTGCAGGACAAAAACTTTGTCCTTTGTTTGTGATCTTATATATGAAATTTGGAACTCAAATATAAATTTGGATGCTAAATAAGTTTTACGTAGGAAGCTTTTTTTAGATCTTCATATAAAAAGTTATAAGTGAATATGGTTATAATTTTCATATAGTTGTGTAAAATTTTGTTTCATTTTGATCACACACTTTTCACATTTGTTGCCCTATCAAGAAAAAATGACATTAATTCGAAAAGGACACGTGTAGCCCAAGTAAAGGCCATGTACTTAAGTATATATTAGGTTGCTTTAACTTTGCAGTTGTACCTTCAGTTCATAGAGTGAAACCTACATTGATTCCACCATTCTAAGTATTCAAATAATTATTATAAAACTCAATAATTTTACCAAACATGATATTTTCACTTTAAGTATATTCACTTTAACATTTATATCTCCATTACAATTTTATTCTAAGAAAATATTTTAATAAATTAAAAAATACTTACCCCGATCCTTAAATTAATAAGACTATTTTAATATATCACTAAAGTAGTTCCAACAAGACAAGAAGGAAAGAGTAGTATAAACCCTTTCTTCTAAATGTATTAGATAATAATATAATTTTATTTACATTATTGTTTACATCTTTATGAACCTTTTTTTCGTGAAAGGTGACTAAAAAGAAATCACTTATACCTATTAAAAGTGATTGAGTTGAATTTTTTTATGGATGTTTCAAGAGCATTTGTATCACACATACAACACCCCTTTTTATGTGAACATAGCTAGTCATCGAGTCATTTTCAATATATTGGAAATGAAATTGCTATTTTTTGGGAACTAATAGTTTTTTTGTTTTGTTTAGGGTTTAGAAAGTTAACAAGATTAGCACTGAATGCAGGAAGTGTTGACATTGGCAGAGACCAATATACCTAACTGGTGTTATATAGGCAACATTTGTAGGGACCTATGTATACAGTGTGACGGTGCCAAACTACACTTTCATACGTGTTCATGTCAAATCAAATGTTCAAAAAACACGACTGCAATTTAAATGCTTTTGTTTTCTTTATCAACATACAAAGGAAAAGTATTGAAAAGTTTAAAATAACATCTTATTAATGTAAAAAACATAATTACAAAGAAATAATAATAGCCTCTTTAGCTAAACGATTTTCATCATAAACTATTTTAAAGTAAATAAATATATAATTTAGTGTCTATAGCGTCTAAGATTCTCAAATTTGACACGCCATAGATAAAATCTTATTTACACAAAAATAATTATCAATTTGATATGTCACAGTTGATTTTCTTGCATTTTTAATATGGCCTTACATATATAAGAACAGAATTATAAATGTGTTACATGGATTAAAATATATACTTTTATAGGAATTAAACAAAAATAGATGATGAACGACCCTTA
>Ga0123342_1008665_pt1 | contig 12635 bp, 9 predicted proteins | sample Turbeawhitnodule_FD_89960 | JGI IMG/M metagenome (GOLD analysis project Ga0123342, IMG submission 89960) | Root nodule microbial communities of legume samples collected from Mexico - Turtle bean Mexico white nodule | ecosystem: Host-associated > Plants > Roots > Nodule | place: Mexico: Nepantla...
AAGAGCCTCCCTTATTTCTTCCTCGTCGAAGCCAGCAACCAGGGACACGTTATCCTCAACGGTGATGGTCTTAAACTCCACCCCATCAAGTCTAACTCCAAAGTCTCTCGTGGCTTTAAATCTGTTTTCAAAAAGTCTCTTCGCTTCGGTGCGCACCGTACCAGGTTCCTCACACCACAGGCCCCCCACCTCCACCCCCTTCACTTCATTCCTAAGCCTTCTCCACCTCAAGGAGGAGTTAAAAAACTTAGTGCACGAGTCCCCATTCTTGAACCAGTTCACTCTAGCTTTTTGACAAATAAGGGACTCAATCTTTTTCTCAGTTTCCATCAGCCTACCAACCAAATCATATCTTCTCAGTCTATCAGATTCACCGAGGTCAGCATTACAGTCCCTACAATCCAAGTCTTCTATCTCCTGTAATAGTCCTTCCTTTTTGTTATGCAGGTTTCCAAACACCTCCCGATTCCATATTTTAAGGTCTTCCTTCAGGCACTTTAGCTTCATCTTGATCTTTTGAAACACTTCCCCCTGCACAGCGTATGACCCCCACTTGTCCTTGATCATGTCACAAAACCCCTTTTCCGCTAACCAGGCGTCAATGGACCGAAAGGGTCTGGGCCCCCAATCCTTGACCATAGACTTCACCACAATTGCACAGTGGTCAGAAACTTTCCTATTTTGCACATATTGTTTGCTCATAGGCCACTTGTCCAGCCACTCTTCTGACACAAGCACTCTGTCAAGTCTACTCTTAGCAGATCCATTTACTTTGAACTAGGTGAATTTCTTGCCTACTAGAGGCAGATCAAGAAGAGCATTTGTATCAATAAAACTATTAAAACCCTCAATCTCCTTTGCTTGATCATCCCTAACCCTTATTCCTTTCCTTTCACATTGGCTTCTGACAGCATTAAAGTCACCGCAAAGGCACCACACTTTGTCTTGATAGGCCCGTTTTACACTTGACAGCTCCTCCCACAGGGTCTTCTTATCCCTCAGATTACAGGCAGCATAGACGTTTACAATTACACAACTAAGATTAGATACTCGGTTTTTGCCGAAGACAGCTATGAAGCCTTTCCCCATAATATGACTCTCATAGCTAAAAGCATCCTCGTACCACATAGACAACAAACACCCTCCTCCATTAACACCTTCAAGATGAAGCCATCCTATTTTATTAGTCCCCCACAAGGAGCAACATTTTTGTTGCGTAACCCCATTAGCTTTTGTCTCTTGCAGGAACACAAACTCCACCCCTTCTTTCCCTATGACATGACGTACGTACCTAGATTTGGTACTCCCCCAAGCCCTCTTATATTTAGACTAAAAATAATCATAAGGAAACATACCTTCCTCCATTTTCCAGACCCCTAGCAACCTCTTCATCTCGATCATCCATACACTCATACTCCTTCACAACTTCCTCCTCTTCCTTCCGACAAAAAATCCCCACTTGCTTTCCAATGGCCCACAGCGAGGCTGGTTCCGCCAGATTAACCGTTGCCCGTACACGGGAATTACAGTTATTAATATCCAAGTCAGAAATTGATGCAGAGGCCATCCCTCCTCTGGCGCTCTCCGATGGCCCTACCACAGCAGTTTTGGATCTTAGGCGAGCATAGCGACGCGGAAAGGGGCAAGAGTCCCCCAATTCCAATCCTTTTAAGTTAATATTACTAAATATTTTAAATCAATAAAATAACATGTGTTTTCAAGTTTTAAACTTTTATATATATATTGGTCTTTTATTGGGAAAGGGAAAGCAATATTCAAAGATCTTTAAAATGCATCTAAGAAAAACATATGGAACTTTGATAGCAGATTTTCAAATATACTCTTGCTGATATACCGATCATCCTTGATTAAGACCCGAACCAAAAGGAACACTTTCATCTCTGCAGATATTCAGGATCTTCACTGTCGTTATAATTAAATCTCAGCCACAAAAGATAAAAAGAAAATTAGTAACATACAAATATATGTATATGTTTGATTTCAGATTCAAGATATATCAGATTTTTGAAACTCTGTTGGTAGTGGGTTCAGAACAAATGTTCAGGTCATGAATTGAAAGACAAATTTTCAAAACACGTTGAAATGTTGTTCTTGCAGAATCTATCAACTTTTAGTCATTGGAGAAGATGAGATGCCGACACTTATAGTATCTCGCACTAAAAAAATTAGATTCTAATCCAGATCAAAACAAATTAAAATTATTAATGCTCAAAACTAAATGTTTTGTTTAGATGCATATCACCTTATTTCTAGAGGAGTTCTCCCAAATGCACTCTATTCTAACACATAAATATTCTACCACGGTTATCTAAGATTTAGTAAATAGAAAAAATACTTTTTATTATAGTTAAAACATATAATGATGATTTTAGACCTGTTATAATACAGAAAACTTAGAAAATCTGTATTTTTTTATAATAATTGTATAATTGTTATAAAAAAATTATTTTTTATGTCAAATCTAAAAAAATTATCATAAAAAATATATTAAACCATATTTTTTAATAATAGATAATATTTTAACTGTTATAATATATGCTATTTTTTATGATAAATAATATTTTAACTATCATAAAAATTATTATTTTATATAATGGGTTAAAAGTATATCAATCATAAAAAAATATATTTTATGACAAGTTTAATAATAATTGCACAATGATTACTCTATGAGGTACGGTATTGGGCTCATGTTTTTCTTTTGCCGATATATTTTAAAAAAAAATTAAATAATATTTTAACCGTAATTGCAAGCAGATCAAGAAAGATATTTATCTAATTTTTAATCAAGATAAGAGATGATATTGAGTTATATTATCTTTGTTTGCAATTTTATTTTTTTAAGGAAAAAATTCTCAATACAAATTATATATATATATATATATAATTAATTATATAAAAAGTACTAATTTAAAAATTACGTTTTTTAATAAAGGAAGTATATTTTTATTATGCAATTAAAAAATATATGTACATAAGTAATTATATGAAAAATATTTTTTTAGTAAAAAAAATCATTTGCTTAATTTCCCTCTTACTCAACTTTCTCATGTTCACTACCTCGTAATTACCTAAATATCTTAAATATTATTATTTTGCATTATGCATGTCAAAAGTACATATATATTCTTAAACATTATACATGTCAATAAATAATAAATAGTATATAATAAAGTAAAGTTAGATAATGAAAATATATGTTTGTGTAAAACAATAAATTAAACCACCAATTTATAAACCACAATTTATAAGAAAGCATATAGTTATGATGGTTGGATTTTCTTCACATGTGTATCAAAATCCTCTTTTATATTCCTACAGATACATCAAATATAACAAATAATGAAGCCAAGAAAAAAGACAATAAAAAAGAATCATACAACTTCAAATTACAAAACTAATATTTTGCTTCCTCCCAGCTCTTCAGCAAGTCCTGGTTACAAAATCAAAGTCTGATAGTTGTTTGATCTATAAATATTAATGTTTAAGAAACATTAGCAAGTCAAATACATTTACCTTCCTAAAAGAAATATTTATATTTTTTCACATTGAGAGAGTATAATATTATTAGTAAAAGTATTTCTCAAGAAAACAGTTATATAAATGGAAGTAATAAAGATGAAGGTACCACTTTATTAGATAATTAGATATTGTATTCATCTTCTATGGTCATACATTTTATCCAATAATAGGATTTTTAACACTGTTGTACCAGAAGGGTAAGAATACTATGATTAAAGATATAAAATATACCATTTTACTTTGCAAATAAATAGGAGAGTAATAGTGCAAACTAAGCTAACACAAGGTTCCCTAGTATCATTACCATTATCTGAAACACGGTGATTAGTCCTCAGTAGGCATCTTATTTTGAAACATTTTTGTCGATTTGTTAGCTTCAAATTCTGATTCTCGGAAATTTCAATAACATTTTCATGATTATCTTTTACCGAAACAAAGTAAACCAGATAGGAGCTTAGATTCATTTTTAAATTATCAACATGAAATTGAGGGAGTGCAGTATAAGATGATTTAAGAACTGCTTGATCTGGAAAGTGTTAATAGGCTAGTGTATGTTCATTTTGAAAGAAATCATACAACATAAAACAATCTTCTAGAGGAAGAATGGTTTGCTGGGTGGACACAACCAAATTTGCAAGCCATTTCTTTCTACTTCACAGCAAGTGGCACACCTTATCTTATGATTGCTTGGACCTAGTTTTGAACATAATCTCTAACGATCCCTTAATTTACTCCCTATCTTATCCTTATATTTATTTTATACTCAAGGTGATTAGGATCTCTTCTAGAAAACTTTACCAATACAACTCTCTAATGCAATTGTGGTCAATCCATAATAAGAAATATCATTTTATTTCTCTTAAAATTTGGTCAATATTAAGCAAATGATAAATTCTATTGAAAAAAAAATACTATTATATTTTTTTTAACATACTACACTTTCTAGTCTCTACATTACCGAATTATAGAGCTTCTTGTAGATACGCTCAGATCCAGATAATATATTATATGCCATAAGATTAGATCCATCCACATAAAAAGCCCTGACAGGATAGTGAAGAACTCGATTCTCTTTATTGAAGAAATTTACCTCCAAATGAAATGGCTGGTAATGCATAAAAGGTATCAGATGATTGAATAAACATGTACTAGGAAAACAAACCAATCTCAAACTCAAATGTTAAAGGAATCTTGCCTGTATAACTGGAATGACCTTCAAATGATGCTTAGTATCTAGAACAGTGATGAGAGGCAAGCGAGATACTGGAGCAATTTTTGTATTGCCTTCCATAAAATGCTATAAGAAAATGTAGAAGTACAAAATATGGGTCAAGAGTGAGAAGATTATAAAATATTCTAAGGAGATTAAACTTAGGGCTATAAGGAAATTTGATCCATCCAAATTTCATCATTCATCCTTTTAAGTAAAAGAAAATACAAGAAAGAAATATGCACCGTAAAGAAAAGCCTTCCTTGCAATGTCTAGTATTGTAAGATGATTGTGGCTTCAAGAAAGAAACAAGGGAATAGGATAAGTATGAAGTGGAAATAATTACACGTACTGGATAACAAACGACAGGATAAAATACTCAAAAGTAATGAGTACCAAAGCAATTTGAACACTTACAAACTTCAAATTGCTTAATTTAAGATTAATCTCAGGAAATGTTTTCTCAAAATAAGTTTAGATACAGTGACCTTAAATTATTATCATGCAGTAGATTATCTATGACCATTAGAATTGTAGCAGGAAAAAATCGACTGCACTGCATCATCTCCATCTCATAATAACAATAGTATAAAAGCATTTTCAATATCTATATACTTTGACAGTATAGTCTATATATCTAATGATGTCATCTTTAAAAAGCTTTGATTTCGCTATTCAATTTGCTATCTTTCTATACATTTCATAATTCAACACTTCGCCCTTTAGGTCCCCTCAGGTCATTTCATCCCCAACCTCATTGTCTACTACCTCTATAACAGTTTTTATGTCTTGTTCTTCACCATGTTCTCACCCTATTCCACGTGTGTCTCCCTCCCTTTCTCATTCCAGTCCTTCTCCTCCTACAAGTGTCCATTATGACAAATTCTAGATAAACACGGTATAGTAAAACCCTGTCTCCATCTCCTTTTATTACTCACTCAAGGAACCTAACCCTAACAAACAGGTCATGCATCCTACTTGGCTAAAAGCTGCTAAAGCTTAACATAGTACTTGGTCAAATGACTCTACCATTGGCTGTGAGTGTTTCTGATAAAGATAACAGTTGAGAATCAAATTACAATATTTTGATATGAATATCTCATTGAAGGGAAATAAAATATCCTCTAATCATGTCTAATGAATGCAATAAGCCCATATAATCATGCTTCTGTGGTGTATTCTAACACATGGTTTTACGCTCAATGCGCCTCTATTTTATCTCATGTAACTTAGTATATAATACCCTGTTTTTCTTTCATATGAAATTTGTAAATTAGTTTGGAGTGGGCACAACTATATGCATATATAAAGATCTAATGACTCTTTTAGCCCCGCAATGCTTTCATGGCCCTATAGTTGCTTATATTGGGCGAGTTCATGCAGCTCTCCATGAATTCAATGATGCCACCGAGCTCAGTTGTTGGCAAGAAATGAATTTGGAGATGATGGTCAAGTTTGGAAGGAATAGAGTTCAATAGTAATTCTCTTAGATCTAAAATCAAAGTAGGATCAACCTAAAGCCAACAAAAATAGATATTATTAATATACCAACTAACAAAAACCTAGCAGCTAACGATAGTGTTGTCAGAAGAGATGCACGTCAACCCATGCATGATCCAAAACCTATGCACCAATAATTAATGAATAGTAAATTCAACATATAAATAAACAAACAGCAAGGTGATGCTGCCGGCTGAGCTCTAACAACTTTAATTTTTAAGACCTGCAGAAGCCTCCAACCAAGGAATATCCTAACTCACACTTGGTTCTCAATAATAGCATAAAAACTAATACACCATTAACAACTCAAAGCAAACTCTACGAAAATTTCCAAATTTTCAGGAATCAAAACGTACAACATGAATTAAATCATAGTGGAAAGGGGAAAGTAGAGATAGGCGGGACTATACATGTAAAAAATAGCAGAGAAGTATCTTTTGAGCCTGTTTTTCACAGCTAGAAGAATAAAGTCATAATTACAACACAAACGAAGGAGAAGAAAGGAGAATAACATGTGAAAAGCAAAAGGTAGATATGTAGAAAATGGAGATTAACATGTCCTTCCCATTGTGAGAATTGAACATGACGACAAGGTGCACAAGGTACTCCTAGAACAGATCAATTTTATTACAAGACAAGTTGACAAGAAGAAGGGAGATGAAAAGGGAATATATTTCCAAGCAAGTGTGATTAACGAAAGTAAGAAAAAATAACGAAACTTTGAGTGACTTATTTCATACATCCAAGAACAAATTTATTACTAGGTGACCTCGTTAAAAATTCCTCTTTGATGGAAAAAAAAGTGTCACCTCAAACAACATAATGTTCATAAGAAAAGAATGAAAACTTAAGCGTCTTAACTAAAATAAAATTTGAGGTTTGCCGCGTTCCATGTTCGTGGGATGACTCGTCCCTCCAAGGTTTCCAGCTTATATGCGTCGTTTCCTAGTACCTCGACTATGCGGAACATGCCAGTTCACTTTGGAGACAATTTGTTCTCAATCTGGTAGGGGTGGACCTTCTACATCACCAGGTCGACAACCTTGAACTACTGAGGTTTCGTCTTGGTCTTGTGCTTTAGTTCCACCCTTCTCTTCAGGGCTTCCGAGTTTATACGGTGTGATCATGTACCTCGTCCAGCAAGTCTCACTACAAAAAAAATCACTTTTAGCGACCACCAAATTTGGTCGCTAAAACTATTATAATCGGTCGCTAAACGTATTTGTGACCGAAACAACCACAAAATAAAGATGAAAGCGAAAACCCTAGTCGCAAAGCCTTTAGCGACCGAATTATAAAGTGGTCACTAATTTGCAACCGAACTTTCGGTGGCTAAATCGGTCGCAGAAAATTTGGTCACCGAAATTCAGAAACCAAATTAGCAACCGAAATTTCGGTTGCTAAATCAGTCGCAGAAAATTTTGTCACCAAAATTCGGAAACCAAATTAGCAACTGAAATTTTGGTGGCTAAATCGGTTGCAGAAAATTTGGTCACAAAAATTCAGAATCCAAATTAGCGACCAAACTTTTATAAAAAAATCGGTAGCTAAATCGGTAACTGAAACAGAAGGTGATAGCGATCACCATTTTCGGTCGCTAATGGATTAAAATAATTAATTAAAAAAAACTTTCGGTGGTTAATTCAGTGACTAAATGAAGACCTATATAACGGCATATTTGATTTTGGTGGCTAAATAGTCACCAAATTAATTTTGGTGACTATATTTATATGTATTATTAATATCTATAGGATTCCTTACGTATGACATTGTAATTTCTTCTCATTGCTTTGAGTTTTTTCCTGTAGAAATACAACTAAGGTTGATTGCAATGAGTACAAGAAAAGCCTCGGAACATTGAAATTTTCGATTAATTGAATTCACGTTTAAATTAAAAATCATAACATAAAGTTGTACCAGAAACATGCAAAGAAAAGCTGCTGGAAGCTCATACAAAGACTTGCTACCAATATAACCAAATTAGAAAAATTAACTCTCCGTGAAAAGGTCAAATAAGAATTGCAATAAAATTTATAGATAATCGATTTTGCATACAATGACAAATGTTACGAGATAGAGGTTAAGGCCATCTTCCTAAATTAACAAAAACAAAAAGTTATCTCTCCAGCAAACAAACTATAGAAATATAGACTCATTCTTAGAAGAATCAAACTAAGGCAGCATAAATCCGGTATCAATTTTACTTTAATGTATACTATTCTCTCCGCCTGGATTTGCTTTTTCAACTGATTTATCTTGAGTGACAAGGTTCTCAATGCATCATTTGCTGGCTCTCCAAGTTGTTTCTATCGACATTACAAAAGAAAACGTCACCACATTCAAAATACAAAAAGTAGAAAAACATAAAACAAAATTTCAATTCTCAAGTGATGAAGCACAAGGACAATTTAATTAGCAATGGAAAATCTATAACAGAACAGAAATCAACACTGAAGACTAAGCACAATCCAAAAGCCCTACTTGCGACTCAAGTGTTGTGATATTCACTTACAGAGAGATAGAGGAACAGAGAACTCCAAAATGATGTCAGCTCGTGATTACCAGCTCAATTTCAAAATTCTATATAGACATAAACAAATTCTGAAAAACAGTTACGCCATCGATTCCGTTGAGTCGGAAGAGAAAAAAAGGAATTGAAGCATTAAACAACAAGTTGTATTCAGTTATTATTGAATTGAAGGAAGAGAGAGAAACTGACTCGAGGTTTGGAAGCGGAGTCTGTAGGTTTGGAGACCATCGATGGTGGACGTGTGGTGTGCGGAATCGATCAAAGGAGGAAGAAAGCAAGAGAGAGTCACTCACTATCGTGTGTGTTGTGTGAGAAAGAAGGGAAAGAAAGTGACAGGTTCTAAGTTTTGACACGTTTGGTTACATATCGTACCGCGAAAAGAAATGCAACGTAATTTTTGGTGGTTGCGTAAGTTACGCACCATCCACCACCGCTACTATTTTCTTCATTATATTTTACACACCATCCCACAGAGTTTCATGAGATACAAATTTTTCAATACTTTTAGAAATAAAATTGATTTCGAATCAACATTTCAATGTTTTATATTATTTATTATTAGAAATAAATAAAATTATGGAGCCAAAACATTTTTTAAAATTAAAAAATAATATTAAATAAGTATTTAAATACCCATAATAATAAATTAGAGTATTTTAATCACTTAATTATTTTTCATACTAATAAAAATTTCATGGTTTCTAACTTGTAGATACTCATTACCTCTGCTAATAATTTTTAAATAAAATATTAAAAATTAAAAAATTATTTACAATTTAATTCTGAAAATTTATTTATTTTTATAAAATTAAAGTTATTTTAAAGAGATAATTTTATTTAAATTTAATTATGGTGTAATTTATTTTTTTAAAGGATTAATTTTATAAATAATAATATTTTGTTATGTAATTTTATTTAGAATTTTTATTTTAGCTGATATTTTAAAAAATATTAATTAATTTTATTTAAATTTAAGAAATTACAAATATAATTGACACAAAATTTTTAAATAGAAAAAAAAAAGTAATACAACTAATTATTTTATAAATGGATGCCTACTCATGAATATCTAAAGTGCTCCTAGTATAGTTTTTTAAAATAAAAATAATAATAATAATTATTATTAATATTATAAAATAAAAATTACATTCAGCGAGTAAATAAAATTTTGTGGCTAAAAAATAAACGTATTTGACGGCGGATTCAGTGACAAAAATAAATAATTATATTTAGCGACCAAAATAAAATTGGTGGCTAAAAAATAAACAAATTTGGTGGCTGATTCAGTGGCAAAAATAAAAAATTATATTTAGCGACCAAAAGAAAATTGGTGGCTAAAAAATAAACATATTCGGTGGCTTATTCGGTGACAAAAATAAACAATTATATTTAGCGACCAAAACAAAATCGATGACTAAAAAATAAACATATTCGGTGGCTAATTCGGTGACAAAAATAAACAAATATATTTAGCAACCAAAACAAAATCGGTTGCTAAAAAATAAACATATTCGGTGGCTAATTCGGTGACAAAAATAAACAAATATATTTAGCGACCAAAACAAAATCGGTTGCTAAAAAATAAACATATTCAGTGGCTAATTCGGCGGCAGAAAATAAGCAATAATATTTAGCGACCGAAATAAAATCGGTGGCTAAAAAATAAACATATTTGGTCGCTAATTCTGTTGCAGATATATTTTCTCCAATTTATTCAAAACAACCACCACTTTAGCGACTAATGGTTTTGTCACTCTCATGTTCGGTCGCTGATTCGGTCGCAAAACTAACTAACATCACTAATAATTCAATCGGTCGTTATTTCGGTCGCAGATTTGACACTACGGGTATTTGGTGGCTATTTCGGTTGCAAATTGCAACCACTTATTTTCGGTCGCTGAATTCGGTGACTAAATTGTTATTTTCTTGTAGTGTCTGGATTCTGTTAGAATATCCTCGGCTGGTGCATGGTGCCAATCAGCCTGCCTCTGACACTGCTCACATTGTTGGACATGCTTGCCGCAATCTTTCTTTATCGTCAACCAATAATACCCTGCTCGAATGACTTTCAACGAGAGAGCTTGCCCATCGATGTGGCTGCCACAAACACCCTCATAAAGCTCAAACATTATCTGGATGCATTGGTCTCCACTTACACAGGTGAGGAGAGGATGAGTATAACCGTAATGAACTAGATTCCCATCTATCAGGGTGTACCTTCCTGCATTCTTCTTGAAAATTTTGGCTTCTATGGGCTTTGAAGGGAGTAATCCATTGGCGAGGTATTGTTTGTGAGGTGTTAGCCAGGTATCCTCGATTAAACTAAAAAATGTCCAGGGAATTCATAAATAGTTATTCTCGGGGCCTTCAGTGTTTCTTGGACAATTGAACGATGCCTTCTCCCTTGTCCAAGGTTGACCTGTAAAACCTCAAAGTGGCCAACCTTTAATAACTCCCCTGTGGTGGTCCGGGAAAACTTTATGGTCTCCTGAATTACTGACCTCTGCCGACCTTCCTTTCGTGAGTTAGCCAATTTGGAAAATAGGTCTGCTTGAGAATTCTATTCTCAGAGGACATGAACAAGGTCAAACGCGAGAAAGCCATCCTCAGGATTTTCACATACATGAGGGACGAGGCCAGTTATGGATCCTTGGCATGATATTCACCTGTGACTTGCCCAGTTACAAGTAGTGAGTCAAATTTCACCAACAAGCGTCGAGCCCCCAATTCCTTTGCTAGCAACATTCCCGCTATTAAGGCCTCATACTCAACTTGGTTGTTGCTCTTCTTGAATGCAAACTTGAGGACTTGTTCAATTAAGAGCCCACTTGGTCCTTCTAGAATGACTCCAGCTCCGCTCCCTTGTAGGTTGGAGGACCCATCAATCGAAAGGACCCATTGCAAATCATTAGGGTCGTGCTGGGAGTCCTTGGATGAAAACTCTACCACAAAGTCAGTGTATACCTAGCCTTTAATTGGCCCTCGCAGTTCGTACTATATGTCGAATTCAGACAATTCAACTGCCCAACGAACCATTAGACCTGCAATGTTGAGCTTTTGAAGAACCTTATGGATAGGCAGGTCGGTCATTACGATCACAGTGAAGTTTTGAAATAATGAAGTCATTGAGTTGTGAACACCACAACTAGGGAAGCTTTCTCGATAGCTTGATACCGAACTTCTGGTCGTTGTAGCACCTTGCTTACGAAATAGACTGGCTTATGGATCTTCTCCTGATCTTGCAAAATGGTCGAGCTAATAGCCCGATCTGTTATTGAAAAGTAGGGACGAGTAGGGATTCTAGAATTGGTTTACCGAGAATGGGAGGACTAGCTAGGTACTCCTTTAACTTTGATGGAGATCAAGAAGAAGAAGAGAATGAGGTTGAAGTTCAAGATGATCAAAGACACATTGGCTCATCATCCTTTCTACCTCAAAGGATTACAAGGAGCAAAGCTAAGGAGTTAGGTAGTAGGCTTAAAATGTTTTCTCTTTTTATAGTTTCTTTTGTATAAAATTAAAAACACATAGAGTAGTGTTTAGGAAGGTGCTAAAGAGGGAAACCTAAGACACCTCCTTTGTATAGCACCTTTAGGCGTTAGTTTTTAGGAAAGATCTAGAAGGTGCCTCTTCACTCTCTTTTAGGCGCTAGAATAGGAAGAGTTAGAAGGCTACCTTTCAAAGCTTCTCTTGTAAGCTTCCTTTGTACTTGTGACCAGGTCCTCCTCTCTATAAAAGGAAGGCTTAGGTCTTTGAAATAATAAGATTGATTTTGTGAGTATTGAACCTCTCCCAAATTGGTGAGTGAATTGAGAGAGACTTGTGTCTTCTTCTCTTCTAGTCTTATCTTGA
>Ga0123342_1008666_pt1 | contig 12635 bp, 4 predicted proteins | sample Turbeawhitnodule_FD_89960 | JGI IMG/M metagenome (GOLD analysis project Ga0123342, IMG submission 89960) | Root nodule microbial communities of legume samples collected from Mexico - Turtle bean Mexico white nodule | ecosystem: Host-associated > Plants > Roots > Nodule | place: Mexico: Nepantla...
AGAGAATCAAAGGAATGGAGTTGATTTGTTTCTGTTTGGAATGTGCTTGAGGTATGTCTTATATATACCACATCCTTTTCTTATATAACATTTTCATTTGCTCATCAGAAGAAAACTGCTTTAGCGGGTAAACCTTTTGTAATTAAAAGAAATACTCTTTCTGGATTTCTCACTGTGGTTCATTTTTAATGTGGCATGTCATTGTCACTTGGTACTAATGTCTTTTACAATTATAATTAGGGCCACACAAACTAGCACTTGTTTGTTCCAGCTTCTGAAGACAATACATTTTCCTGCAGTACTTTTGAAGTGAAGTGTGTTTTGTGTTAAGAACAAATGCTGTTTGTTATGGTAGTAGTGATATCTGTTTATGTAGCTAATAAAAAGCATTGCAAGTTGAGTCTAGCGATGGTAATGCAATAATTACCTTTTTTTTTGTCGTTATATTTAGAGTTAATATTTAATTCAATATAGTAAATTTTAAAAAATCATTTTGGTTCTAATTTTTTTTAAATGTTTAATTTGGTCTTTCAGTTAAATTTCCAATAACGGAAATAATTATTGATGACGTGATAATGATATTGGTTTGAATACGTAGACAGTAGAGAGTACGAAATTTTAAAGTTTGAAATTTGCAAAAAAAAATTGAGAGAAATTTTTAGGATTTCGCACTCATGAGCAAAAAATTATTTAAGAAAATAAATATATATTACATAATATTTATAACACATATCTGAGTAACACAATAAAGGCTAAGACGAAATATCGACTACCTTCATTATATTTTTTATTTATTTAGTTTTAAATATGATTTTTTTATTTATCAATACTATTTTGAAATTGTTATAATCAGTGTTTATAGTAGAATGTAGAGGGAAAATTACTTATGAGGGTAGCTAAAATTGGAGAAGAAAGGTGGAAGAGAGTTCTTTTTAGCCACACACTATAATTTCATTAATTAATTTGTTGGAGAGTTGGTCAAAATGTACCCAACCCTTCTAAAACTACATCACCATGAATAACTGAGAAAATAAATTATAAACCATCACGATAATTTTTTTACCTTTAAAAATAATTACTTTAGAAATTACACTTCAACGTATATTTACATTAATTTTTTGAGGTATGTCTTATAAATTAATCGATATTTTTATCTCGTTAAATATAAATTAAACTAAGCAATTTGAAAATTAAATTTATAATTTAAATTTCCAACTAAATCCACACTAAAACAATGACTTAACAATGAATATTATAAATGAGTACTTGTCAAGCATAATATTAAATATTTTTATTGTGGTACTTCAAATGATTTAACTTTATAAACAAGTTACCTAAAACATATATTCAGATAATTTATAAGCAATCATGTACAATTTTAATCAAAATCTTTTTCACATTCTTTATAAAACACGAACCATATACAAAAAAGATTTAGAAAATCTAAATCAATACAAACCTAAGAAATTAACTACATAAAATTTTATTTTAATCGAGATCCTTATTAACCTGATCATAATATTTGAAATTAATTTTATTAAATTTTTTTAAAATAACTACTAAAGACACAAACAACCAAAATATAGTCTCGAATTTTCTCTTCTTGAAATCATAATCCCACACTTATAAATATATCGAATTTCCATTAAACTACCAAGTACCAACTTAAAAACATTTAAATTATTTCATATTATGATATAAGCTACCAAAAAGACACAAGAATCATAAAATCAATTTCAAATTAAGTTCCACATTCATGGTTAACACCATTCAAAGTCAAAATTCTTTAGCACAATTCTTAACGACAAGATATTTCATGAATCACTCATCAGCTTAATTCTTTGCTGCCTGCTTTTCTTTTGTCTTCTGGATCTTCAATACCTTTTTCACAATTTTCTGTTCTTCAACAAGGAAAGCTCGAATAATCCTATACCAAGTTTAAATAGATGTTAAATTTAACTCAGCAAACAAAAAATAAAAAATAATCATCGAAAGATGAGCAATATACCTTTCTCTAACAGCTCCTCCAGATAAAACACCTCCATAGGCTCGGTTAACTGTCCTGCGGTTTCTAGACAATCTAGATCTCTTGTATTCAGCAGGTCTCAAGTGCGGGATCTGCATATAACTCAGGATCAGAGAATTAGGAGAGTAGAAGGCATATATTGTTGATAACTTGGTAGGATGAGACCAGATAAACAACTTAATTAAACACTTCTGTTACTCAAGGAAATCTAGTTGAGTAAGCACTTATCAAATAACGAAATGTGTATTTACAGTTTACTTTAATTTGACATTTAACACTTGTGTAAATGATTAGGAAAGCTTGTGTAAAAAAATTTATAACCAATAAGTTCAAACACAATTTTCAGTTTATTCCAATAATTAAAATTAATACCAGACAATTCAAGTCTATTTCCTCTCATTATGAGAAACAACTTGAAGATCAGCACTTACATGACAAAAAATTAATAAAATTGTTTATTCAAACACACTGTAAGTGTTTACCATGTAAACATATGTGCTTATCATGTAAGCATAAATCTTTATCATGTAAGCTTTTGTGTACAAATTGCTTTCACAAGTTATCCTAGAGCTTAATCGAATAAACTCAAAACCCTAAACCCTAAACCAGGTTATGAACATATCATAAGACAAACCCTCCATAAAATACACTATAATAAGTTATCCGAGTTTATATTAAATCATTTAAATGGTCTGATTCAAAAGATTGATGGTAAAACTACTGAAATAATCCAAAAATAGCGTATTTTATTAAGCTTCTCCATGAAGCTTATTGGAAAAAAAAAAAGAAATTGTGGGAATGTTGTAAACCACTTTTGAAGGCTAAAACAAGCTCTTTCAAAGAGCCACTTAGTAGAAAAAAGGGAAAGAACGACACATTAACAAATGAACATGAAAACATCGTATTGGCACATGATGGGTAAAAAGTGTAAGTTAGAACAAAAGAACATCAAGGAAAAAGGAGATGATGATATTTTAGAACGAAAATTACAATGAAATTAAGGTCTGCAAGAAGTAATACGCGGCAGGAATTAACGTCGCAACCAAACACCAAAAAAGCACACGAAAATTAAAGCATCTAAGACTCATCATGAAACCAATAAACAACTCATTTCAATCAGATAACTGATAAATCTTTAAAAACAGCTCAAACTCATTCTCACAACCAATCCCTCAATACTCCATAAACAATTCATACACATTGGACACATACCCGAACCAAAAAGACACAATTCTACAAACAATAGGCACCCCACCAAATGGCAGGAAAAATAAATAACAACCCTTAAAGATTTCCACTAAACTCTATAACAGGACACAGCATAAACAAATTTACCCACAGCATACAAAGTATGACTCTTTGAGGGCATCCACTGATTTTATCAATACGTCAGATCTCTCTACGTATCACTTTCCAAGCTTATAATTAAAATTATTGACAATGAAGCACAGTTCATTACTCTTCAAAGGGAATAAGAAAAAAAAAACATAAATAGAACACACTACATACCCCTTGGATCCTCTTCCCAGTGACAGGGCACTTGGGTCCACTAGCCCTCTTCTTAGTGGTCTGGTACACCAACTTCCCACCTGAAGCATACCCATTTGTTAGAACACCAAACAGCAATAACAAAACCAAATTTTGACAACAAATCAGGGAACACAATTGATATAAGAACAAAATACACAAATTGGAAATTGTTTTAGAGAAAGTAAAAAGAGGACACATACCAGGGGTCTTGACAACCCGATGCTGATTCGATTTGGTGGCATAGCTGTGGCGCTTGCGATAAGTGAGCCTCTGCACCATTTTTGTGGGTAATGGAAGTAAAACCTAGAGGACACAAACTAGGGTTACGAATGCGTGTGTAGATGTTTTATAAATGGAGGCCTCTCCAAACCCTACATCTAATTCATTGCCCTTATTGTTGTTGGGTTCGTCTCTTTTAACAAAGCCCGGTCCAAATCATTACTCGGTCCATCTATTAGTAGGCTCATTAGATTCGGAAGGCCCATGTTTTGTTTACTTAGGCAATTAACGTATATTATTTTGGTACGTAATATTATTTCTAAGAAAATAGTTATGTTTTTAGAATTTTTCTTCAAAAAATATTAAATTTAAAAAATATAAATTCAATTATACTTTTAAGGATAATTAAATATAATCTTAAACATTTTAATGCGATGAATTTCATGCGTTTTGGTAATGTAGATAGTTGTGTAATTTGTCTGGTAGAAGTCAATATATGTAATATTTCTCTAATACTAATAGAATAGTATTTTTTAAGATAAGGATATCATTGAAAAAGCCATGAGTAAAATATTGAACTGTGAAATCGATAAATAAATCAAGTAAAAAAAATTATTAAACATTTTACTTTAATTAATGAAATCATAAATGACATTTGGGTCTTAATTTTTAATTTTTGTATTTATGTCCTAAAATATTTCACTCTAGCTAGTTTTAAATCAGATTCATTTTAAATATTTTTTCAATTCGTGCTTATTTCTTTTGTTTTAGTTTTTCTCGATTATTTTGAACGAATTTGATGCAAGGATTTTCATATGTTTTAAGTTCTCGTTAATTTATCTGCATTTGGTCTTAATTTTTGTATTTAAGTCCTAAAAGTTTAAAATGGATGAAAAAAGTGGTATGAATAAAAAGAAGAAATAGCAATAAAGGTGGTAAATCACACTAAAAAAAGAACTTGCATTTAATTAAAAAATATCAATTAGAGAAAATTCTCATATATAACATGAGTGGTAAAATTAGTAAACATGGGCACTAGGAGAAGACGCAAAATGAAAGAGTAAAATAATAATATTACGAGGAATTATATTAAATATATTATCACTCAAAAAATCATTAAATAGAAATAAAATTTAGATAGAAAAAATAATTAGTTATTATATTAATTAAGTTAGATATTATTTTAAAAACTAAAAAAATATTATTTATTTAAAGTAATTTATAGTATTAATAAAATTTATAAATTGATATTTAATTAGTTACTATAATTTTAGTTATCAACTTTATAATCTAAATTAATTAGTAACTAAAATCATTACATACTAATTTGAAAATTATTTTATAAATTTTATTAATAATAGAAACTACTTTATATATCAATAATTTTATTACTCTTTAAAATAATATCTAAATTAGTTAATATGGTAATTAATTATTTTTTGTCTCTAAAATTAATTTTTATTTAATAATTTTTTTGTAGTGTATTATTTTTTATTTTAATATTTTTATTTGTCAGAGTTTGTTTCTTAAAAAATATTTTAGTAGGTTAAAGTAAGATTAATATAAAAAATATTTTATCTTATTGTTAAACAATGTGAGACTCGTAGCATATCAACAAATTCTCACTCGAAAGTTATTTTTCCTACAAACCATATTAATGTTGTTACTTCAAGTTCATTAATATAATATAGTTATGATGAATTATTACATTGAGATACTATGTGTCTTGTTATATTTGTCACTATTTTTGAAAAGTATCTTTCATCCCCATGTAGCAAACTTCTAATTAATTTTTATATTAAAATGTTTCTCATATTCACGTGAACACAACCACGTATCTAAGGTGGACTTAGATAGAATTATCTTTCTAACATATCTTTAATCCATGTGTTCGTACTTTGATGCAATTTATTCTTCTAACACTTGTGTGAGTGCAACAACACTCCTTATAGGTGAATACCTTATACAATTTTTATATTAACATGTCATTCTTATTTGTGTGAACGCATTTACATCTTTATAAGTAAACTCTATTTTTAACTTCAATCACAACTTTTTTCTATACATTCATAAGTAATATTAATTCATATATACCCTAACCCCTTTACTTATCAAAATGTCAAAAATATACTCATTGTCTAACAAACTATTTACCAAGTAGGTTTAGAAATTATTAAAGAAGATACACCAAATTTTGAAATACTAGTGTAAATTGGTACCATTTAAATATAAATATCTATATACTGTTCGTTTATTAGAAAATCTACTAAGATACTCTATAAAAACAAAAACTGTGTCTAAAACATTAAATTTAAAATCAAACAGTATGAGTGGATTGAAGATAATAACAACTCACATTATAAAAAGTAAAATTTATACGAATCAATAGCATAAATAATTTACGTTTATTCCCTTTTTATTGTGATAAAGTAATGTTATCTAAGTTTAACAAAAAAAATGAATGTGGACTTATAACATAATATGTTCATTATTAGATAACGATCAATTGAAGAATTCCATTATAGAGAACCTTGAAGTTATATGCAAAAAATATTTACTACTTCAATAATGAGATTCTAAATGTGAAATAAACTATGAACTAGGGAAAAGTAACAATGATGGTTCCACATGTATCCGTCTGTTTATAAAAGTGATCTTGTTTAATTTACTACGGCACCATGCCAGTTGATCTGTCGTTATCCTTGACATGTTCAACACTCTCAAAACCAATTTCATGTCCACTTGAGAGAAAAAGTAAAGCACTTGATCTGCCTCATCTTCATTATGCTTTTGGAATTTCTTCAGTATGCAGCTTCCACTCCTCAAAAGCTCTCTCAATCTCTTCTCCTTCTGCAAAAAATGCAAACACAATAGCCAACACTCACAACACAACACTTTTTAAAGAAGAAAGATGATTACATTTGACATTAAGAAAGTGACTATTGAAACTTTAGTTACCTTTTGAAGATCTGTTCGAATCTCCACCAAAAGCTCTGAATTTGAAGGGTCTTGGAGCTGTACTTCATTTTCTTTTAGACCTTTAAGAGCCAAGCTAGATGCATCTTTATCAGCTCTTATAAAACGCCAAATTGTTCTGATGGATTCTTCCAAAATCTCCACTAGCATGTCACTTGTGATTGCATCTTTATCTTCCTCTCTTTTACTGAATTTCCTTTTATCCTTGGCGTTGTCCTCTGCATCCAATTAATATTCTATAACCATGAGGAACATTTTTGTCGCATCCATGAAACTTTATATGGTCCCCCACATAAGAAAGTGGGCATGAAAAAAGGTAACCACCAAATTCCATTTTCAATAAAGACACTACATCACATTCTAATTAAAAAGTTATTACCTTTTATTACTGGAACTTGAAGAAGATTGCGCATTGCACAACGATTCCTGGCATAGTTTTCAACTCGTGGACCTTGGAGGAAAGGTTCATTCTCTATAAACCTTTGAAGAAGCACTTGGAATTGTTGAAACTCCCCTGCTACTTCATTGAATCTTAGTAACCCGTATTGGTCAGATTCCCATAGCTTCAAGGCCTTCTCGTATTCCCACTGAAGGAATTCCCAAGAAAGGCACAACTGCCCCACATACACCATTTCCAAGTCACTGTATAATTCTCTTATGAACTTCTTCATTGGGTCAGCTTCTATTTGTTTTCGTCTAGAAAGGCGAAAGCCGCGTGGAAGAATGTTTGTGAATGCTGGTGAAGTGTTCTTACTGGTTGAAAATGATTGGAGTGGGTCCTTTGACTGCAAAACACCTACAATTTCCAAGAAACTTAAGGAATGTGCTGTGACTATGATTGGAATCTTCATTATTAAGCTTAATGCAAAGGGTAATGAAGATTATAAAAATGTAACATAACTTTCCTTGAGGATGCCTTTACTAACTTGTCTTGCATAGCAAGAGTTGTTTACAGAAAGAGATAAGAAACAAAAGTCCATGGAAACATTGGTTGGTACATTACAATCAGTGCTAGATCATTGTAGGGACTAGTTTCTTTTGGAAATTAGGAAGAAGTTGTCCGCAATAACGATATGTCCAATTGTTAGGCAGAAAAATAGTAATTGCATATTTCATGTTTATAAATCTTGTAGATGTGATCACTTAGTTATAAATGTAAAGGAGGTGGTAGCTTTATGAGAATAAAAAATTGTTACATACTTAATAGAGCTATTAAACAAGGAAGAGTCCTAACACTCATATGGCTCTCTTTTTGGGGAAAGTGTAAAGTTCTAGGATCATGGCCGCTGGATATTCTGCAATAGCATTAATAGGTGCGAAGCAGACCCAGATCACGTGGCATAAACAAATGTCCATTTCCTCAATACCTACCCAAATCCAACATTTCTTCCTTGCAATAACAAAATAAAGAAAACTAAAGTGCAAGAATATATGAAAACTATATTTAAAGGGGAGTATTCCTGCTATAAAGAAAACCAACCAGAAAAAGAAAAAGAGAAAGGAAGGCTCAGTTGTGTAGTTATTCACTCAAGAGTAATTCATGCTCTCCTGGTGCCCAGCTAACCAGATTGAACGGGTCCTTACATCTACTTTAATGATTTAGATGAGGTAGGTCTTGATGACCATCTAAATTAAATGAAATTGTTCATCCACTAAGAACTCTAACTTTGAACAAACAAGTAAAGAACAATTTAAAAAAAGGAAAAATAGCTGCAGAAAAGAAAATCAAAGTTCAGGTAACCGATGCAAAAAATACTGACCTATAGCATACATCTTTTGGTAATTCAAGATATCGAATTTTCGCATTCGTTCTCTGTAACTCCTGTAGAATTTTGGAAGCTCATTTGTGGTGCTGCCATGCTGTAATTTTTCATCAATTTTCCATGGCTTTAAGTCTTCCATTATCCTTGGAGACTCAGAATCCTCAAGGATGGTAGGCAGACCAGTGGCTCTGACCTTCTTCAATTCCATCTTCAACTGTTCTATCAAATCTTGATGTTCCCACAGTGTGTCAAACCGGTTGGAATCCTCAAGATCAATAGTTGTTAAAGTTTGTGAATGAGGCTTCGTAGATTGTTGTAGCTTGGAATTGATATTTTTATTTTCGAAACTTTTTCCTGAAGACTTCTCTAACCTACATTCTTCTTCCAACTTTCCAAGCTCATCCATTATATCTTCATCCTCCTCAGGGCAATCATCAGGCTCATATCCAACATCCAAATTCTCATAGCTTTTCTCATCCCCAAATTCCAAATCCTCTTCTGTTAGAACTGCATTTTCTTCTGCATTGCTACCCATTGTCTCAAACTTCGAAATGTTTCCAAAATCTGTGTCTGACAAAAACCCCTCCCCGAAAGAACTGATAATAGAATCTGAGTTGGAACTTGAACAAATAAAATCATCTTCGGAAAGAAAGTTGTGAACAATTGGCTCGACAGTATGCTCTATAGACTCCTCAGGTTTGAGTTTCTTTTCTGTGAAATTGTCAAGATTTTCTTCACTAATCCCTTCTTTACAATTTTCTGCCCTAATATTCTTCCTTGACAAGAACCCAAAATCATAGCTAACTTGATTTTCCAATTTAAAAGCATCGTTGGAATGAACAAAACATTCTTTGACGGTGAAATTTCCAGCCTGAGGTTCATCCAAGAAGTGTCTGAAACTCTTGCCTGACATGAACTCATACTTATTGGTGGTGCTGGCAGAAACAGCATCACCCCCGTTCACAAAATCAATACTTTCATCATACCCTCCTCTCAATTCTTCATCATAATTGCAATTCCACTTTTGATATTCAAATTTAAAAACCAACTTTGTCGTTTCCTCTTCTTCCGGCCCAAAATTATGACTGTCACGAACAGTTTCAGAACAACATTTTTCATTGGACTTTGTTCCTCCCTGGCAAACATTGGAATAGTTTTGATCACTTTCACGTGAGAGAGCATCAGCTAGAGTCCCAAAATTTTCAGACTTGGAATGAATTGACTCAGCTTGCTCATTGTCACATGAAAACTCAGAAGAACAAAGCGGTTTCATTGCTTCAGAAGAATCAAAACAATAGAATCTGAAACCAAAAAAAGAAAGAGAAAAGAAAGAGAAAGAGAGAGTTTGAGAGTTTAAATAAAATGGCTAGTTTATATATAAATTATGGAACTGTTGGTAGAATTCAAATTCTAAAATTGAAAATTCAATACCTCATGAAGACTTTGGTGAATACCCAAAACAGAGTATTCAAAAGCCTAGAGAGAAAATTCCGAAAATACTCCGCAAAAGGATTCATTTCCGGTGAAGTAAACCTTTCAGAGAATCCATAATCACAGAAAGGGAAGTGGGTTTTTCACGCAAATCTCATTGAGGGGGTGAATTCACTCCTTTTGAAGCAAAACAGAGGAAATGAAAACAGAGGAGGGTCATGCAACTCTGATTTTAACTTTGAAAATTTTCACAGGAATGGGACTTTACACCCGCAGGGATAAAGATGTACGTGCAAACTCTGGAAGATGTTTTTCACATGCGCATCCGATTCAGCAGAGGGTGAAGTGCTACCTAATTATTCGGAAGAAAAAAAAATACTTGGAGAGAAAAGAACATGTCAGCGACTTGTGTTTGGGTTGGTTGCTTAGAACCAAGGGATTCTGTTCTGCATACCCTTGTTACCGTGATTCTGGGTCTGTCGCTAATTCTCTTTTATATGATCTGGTTCGGTTCAGAAGAGAAAATTCAAAGGTTGGGTTAAATTGAAAGCTTACGTCTCATTCCACTGCAGTTTCCTAAGTGGAAAAACCAAAAGGATACATTTGCACTTAAGATCTTACTCTACTGCACTTTCCTGTTTATGTTCTTCCTAGTATTATAATGCTAATGTATGTGTTTAGTGCAAGTTTTTATTTTAATTTCCATAACATTTTTTTTTATCTTTTCTAATTTAAAATTGTTGTTTTGTTCATGCAAAATAAATAAATTTTGCTCTTACTTAGGTACAACTTTTTTTGCTTTCATCTTTAGAAACTAAACAAAAATCTATATCTTGATTCTTAAAGTTACTATAGATAAATAAATAATTTGTATTCCTAAAGTTAAAAGATCTTTTAAATTATCATAGATTAATCCATAATAATTTAACTCTCGGTAACAAACAATTACCTGGTGTTATGTCATAATAAAATAATAATATCATTTTTATTAAAAATATTTAAAAATAGTTTTTACCTTACCAAGATTAAAATTATATTATATGGGATAAAATAACAATTTTAAGTAATCAAGCTCAAAACAAACTCTACTAACAAGGGATGGTTTTGAAAATCAGTTAGAATATTCTAATGATTTTTTATAAACACTGTGTTAATATGTTTGGTATATTTAAAAATAATAATTATTTCTAAATAAAATTTATCTTAAATTTTAATTGACTTAAAAAGTTAGAATGAGTTGTTTTTGTTGAACTGGAGTTGAGTTCAACTAAAACCAATTTTTGAACTGAATCTAAATACACACTAAATGTAATTGAAGGATAGGGTTAGTATTTTAATTAAATTCAATTGGTATTAAATGTCATTAAATATATGTTTTTTACTTCTAATATCTTGAGTGTTACGTTTGTGAATACAAAATGGTTTCCGACATTTATAAGGTATCGATAATTCTAACCACTTTTATTGTTCGTGTAAACTTGAATTGTTGGGAGAGAAGTCAAAGAAGTGTGGCTACGACAAAACCAACATATAGTCCACATTTGTTTATAGAATTGCACAATTCTCACTTTTTTTATTTACCCACCAAATTACGCCTAATTTCTGACTTACTAATGTATAATATTTTTTGTTATACTTTTAAAAAATAGTTCAATTTGTTTGCTTGAAACTTTGAAGATTTATATATATTAAAGGATCAGAGCCATTGATGCTAATTAATTAGAAACTACTAAATCATTTTCATTGTTCTTTAATATATTAAATAAGGGTTTGACTAGTTTACCAATTGTTTTCAGTTTTTATTATTATTTTGATTAAACCAGTTTCATATTCGAGTATTGATTACAAAACATATAAATAGGATCACTAAGTGGAATTTATTTTCTGTTATCGTGTCTATGATTTAATTATTTCTTTATTCTAAACTGTGATAAATTAATTTTTTAAGTTTTTCAATGTAATCAAATGTGAGGTTAGATTAAATTTAACCCTAGTTTTCATATTGAAACATGAAAATTATAGATGAATTGAATATGGTTGTATACTATAAAGACTATGCAATCGGGAGGCACATAAATGAATGCAGTTGAAAGGAAACCCCATAGACATCGTGAAAGAAAAAGGTATGTTATTAATAGTGAAAGATTGTATTTTTTTTTCATGTATTATGAATTATATTATATTTTTTTGCATAAAAAGATTGTATTAAAATTTGTTTTTAATTAATTATCTAAATTAAATATATTTATAATGTTAAAAAGTAATATGTAAATATTTTTCGGTGATTATTAATACAAGGACATATTTCAGAAGTTTAAAAGATAAATATTAATTTAAATGAATAATAAATATTTATTACTAAAAAGTTATGAATGTAATATATAATATATATATTCTTTTTGTCTAAAACATTTTATTTCTCTAAAATATAAAATTTCTAACTTCGTTTTAGAAGTTATTTTTTATTTCTTTTATTAGAGCATACATATTATAAGATATTAATATAAGATATTTTCACATTAAAAAAAAAATTGAATAAGTTTTTTTTTTTTTTTTTATAAATTATTTTTTATTTTTTTTTTTAAAGCATAAATATTATAAAATTTTTATTTAAAATAAATTAAAATTAAAAAAAAAAATGAAAAAATTTTTTTTTTTTTTTTTAATACATGATTTCTATTTTGTTGTTG
>Ga0123342_1008667_pt1 | contig 12634 bp, 6 predicted proteins | sample Turbeawhitnodule_FD_89960 | JGI IMG/M metagenome (GOLD analysis project Ga0123342, IMG submission 89960) | Root nodule microbial communities of legume samples collected from Mexico - Turtle bean Mexico white nodule | ecosystem: Host-associated > Plants > Roots > Nodule | place: Mexico: Nepantla...
CAAATTATTTTTTATTTTTTTTTTATAATTTATAATAATATTTTTTTTTTTTAAAATTATATATATATATATATATATATATATATATATATATATATATATATATATATAATTTCAATACTAAATGGATAAATAATTAAATAATAAAATACTATATCAAAACCCATTACATAGGCCCAAACACGGATAATATGTTTAATAAATATTAGGTACAAAGAGAAAAAATCAAATTGGGTTATAGCCCAATAAAGAAGTACTATAAATAAGTGATTCATATAAGATGTAAGTAGAGTGAATTTTATCTGATAATTAACTAAAATTGTTTCTGACTTTATCATCGGAGCCTTTTGCAGGTACACACACCTACCCAAGAGTTGATACCAGACCAAAAGTCGAGAGTTCTAATTGATCAAGGTCAACCAGTGAAAGACCCTAAATAGTACCAAAGTCCAAATCAAGTGAATAGTAAAACTGAGAGCTCAAACCTAAGATAAAAGATCGAGATGTTGATAAATTCAGAAGAAGGAAGAAATTTGTTTCTAAGCCCAGTAAGAACATTAATAAAAAAATAAATCTCAAACCTTAAATCTTAATTGAATTCAGTTAAATAGTTAAGTGGAGTAATTAAAATTATATTTTTTTAAAATTAAAAAAATACTAAGTTTAATGATGCACTATAAATAAATGAAGAAGGTTAAAATTTAACGTATCATTGAGACTACTTTTGTTATATGTATTTCTATAATAAAATTTAACGTTTGTATTGTTTTAATTCTCTCCTCAAAGAGACACTTTATGTTTTAAATTCTCTCCTCAAAGAGATGCTTCAAAGAGACACTTCATGTCTTGTATGTTTTTTTTTTGTAAAACTTATTTCATTAGATAAGATATTTTATTAGAGCAATGCATCCGTTGAAAGAATGGTATTCTAACACTTATTATATTTGATGTTTTTACGCAGCTCATGTTTTTCTTTTACATACGTATGTTCTACAATAATTTAATCCTTTGATTTTGTATAATATTATTTATATACGATATTAGTGACATTAGTCAATTTAGCATTTGATGTATTTGTTAAGTTTTATGTTTGAATGATTATATTTTGCATAAATAAATTTGTTTTAAAAATAAAAAGGGTGATGAAAATACCATCCACCACCAACAATTTTTGTCTCCAACAAGTGGTGATGTTCATTTATTGCATAATCTTCTTTCATATATTAAGATCCTTGTTCTAAAGTGATAACTCATTTGAGGAGACCTGAATAATTTCACTCGACACTTGTGATTAACAAGTTTATTTCACTTTTTTGTGACATTAAGCACTTTAAAGATGTGTAGAATAAAAAATGACAAATTTCAATTTTAATAAAAAGATTTCGCTTTGTGTAAGGGTTATTATAGTTTTTACCAAGATTTTGGAATGTGAAAATGAAGTAAAAATGTTGATTTTGTGAAGTGTTTGCACAAGTTGACTGAAATTGGAATAATGATGACAAAAAAAGGAACGTCAATAACACCAACTAATTTCACATACTAAAAATAATATTTACAAACTCGGAGAAAGAATTAAAAAAAAACTGAAAAAGTATAATAAATAACATTAGAGGATTAAAAAGATATTTAAATCTAAATGTCAAAGATAAAAAAGTAAAGTGTGAACTATAAAAAATCCCGATGATACATATATCATGGCCAGTTTTTTTTTTATTGAAAATTCTCCTATAGTTCTTAATTCGTGTTTGTTTTATAATTTTATTAAAAAAATAATAATTATAAAATTATATACATTGTATGATATTATATCAGTTATATGCAATTAATTTAATAATAATAAAATCTCATGATTAGTTGATCTTTATCTAAAAGAAATTTTCTACACTTTTATATATTTTTTATATGTAAAATCATCTAAATATACACATAAAATAATAAAAACATCTTATTTCTTATTTTTATATTATTACGTACAATTTTTTTTATAGATTTTAATAGTAAAAACTATTTATTTCAATCTGCACAGGTATCCAGATAATACAAAATTATAGATATTTTATTTTTAATGATTTATAAAAAAGGTTGTAGAAATATAAATCTTGAATGGCGTGCATTCCAAGAAAGTGTGGCTTTAAAACTAGCTAACCTGCAGCTTTCTCTCCACCTAATTAATTTGATGAGCAAACCAATAAGTTATAAGTGAAACTATAACAAAATTTTCGTGTCTTCTACTCTTCCAATTCAATCCTTTTTCAACCTATTTTTCACATGCCTTCAATGGGTTTGTTCGATAAAGAAATCATAGTCTCGTTTTGTGTGAGTGCTAAAAAATAATGTAGAGCACAACCATTCAGTCAACTTGTTTGAGATTCATTAATTATGTAGGATCCTGCCAAATAAGAAAAACACAAGTTGAGTATAAACTATAGGATAGATCTGGTTTAGTTTCGATTTTTTTTAAAAAATATCCAAGTCAAATCAATTTGGTCCAAAGCGGATTAATTTAGGTTATTATATTAAGATGTAGATTTTAAATTTAATTTAAAAATAGATTTGTACTTATTTATATGTTATAAAATGTTTTGGTGTTAAATGTTCTAATTTGTCGTGCATGAAATTATATACTTTTGGATGATCCGATAGCGGGTGATTTGATAAGTATAACAAATTTTTGTTAGAGTAGACTCTAAATGCCTCTGATACTATTTTAAGAAGTGAACTTTTAAGTCTAATTCAACCTTATAAACTAATTTATAAGGCGAAATTTTGTATCCATTATATACTATGAAATATTCTAATATTTAGTTAATGTAGAATCTCCAACATATTAGAATTTACAATTTGTTTGAGATTCTATATCGACTAAAAATAAAAACTATATAATATATAAGTGGGTGCAAATCTCACATTTTAAACTAGTTTAATAAGATTGAACTAGACTTAAAATTTGTTTCTTAATACAATTGTTTCGTATCTCAAACACTTTAAAATAGCATTAATATGATCAATCACTATGAAACTTCCCGTAACAATTTTCAAACCGTGACTAAAACCTTACAGCTATTTCCAACTACATGTTAACTTCAGTGATTTTGGTTTTGTTTTTAATTTATACGATCATGTTTCATATTATCTTCTTGTGTTAGGATATTGGGCTCATGCGCTTTGCTGTTAATTCTAATTGAATAATGATTTTTATGTGGAATTATAGGACCAAGGTCATCATGGTTTAAGGAGGTTTGAGCAACATGTTCTAGGAACAATGTGGGGTACCTACAGTGTACGGTTTGATGAATAAATATCATCTCATCTTTAAATAGGTCTAGATATCTAATAAAAGATAAAAACACATATTGAGTGCTCTAATTAAGGATCTTAGAACTTTTTACTATAATATTTTGATACCTATTATTCTTATACCATGCAAATCTTTTAAAAAAATAATAAAAAATTGCAACATTGCAAGATTATAATTGTTATTGGGTAAGGGTTGTGAGTTGGAGAACTATTGAGAGAATTCGTTTTTTTTTTCTTCTTGTCGGTCGGTCACATTGTTTTCCAACCTCTTCTACTCGTTGTTCACCTTTCTTTCGTAGTCTCAGTCCTCAGTTCTCGTAAACATCGAATGGGAGATACTTGCAGAATGCACTCCAACGCTCAAGTCAGCAAAAGTGTTCGGCGCTCGGCTATCAAAGTACTGTAGATAATGACGTACTTGATTTATTGGAATGTGCACTATTTATATTACCTGTTGTGTGCTTTTCTTATTGGGTCAGATTAAGGGGTTAGACTCTGTTTAGGGCTGAGTTACCTAGTTCCTAATCACGGATTAACATTATTAACATCAATTAGACGTAATTGGACGTGATCTATCGTTCGGCACGATGGACGCGTGCTTTCACTATGTTCGGTCGGTCTGACATTGGAGTATGAGACATTATATCAATCGTGCTACTTTCATCGGTACAATAATAATAAAGAAACTCTAAGCAAATTGTGGCAATTATGAATGATTTGTGGTAACAATGAGAGACCAAATTGAAGGCAATCGAAAATTAAGAAAAAAGAAGAAGGAAGCAAAGAGACCGTAAACTCATTAATGACCGAAGACAAACTTTAACATTGAGAAATGAGGAATCAGAACATATACACTCAAAACATATTTTTTAAATGATTATGATTTAATATAAGGTATGATAATGAGGAATCAGAACATATACACTCAAAACATATTTTTTAAATGATTATGATTTAATATAAGGTATGATTATGAATCGTTTTGAAGTTTTTAAAGTTTTGTCACGGTCTTATTTAAAAAAAATATATAATTAATCAAAAAAATAAGATGTATATAAAGTGTGATGAGTAATATATATTTATTCATCATGTGTACTTTTTTTAAAGGCCTAACCTCGTATAAATTTGTTTTAAAATCTACACCGCGAGTTACCACCAACAATGTTACACTTCATGAGAATCATATTTGATTTCTTTTTATACATAAGCATATATTATAAAGTTTAATTAAATAATCACGACCATTTATTTAAAAACTTGTTTTCTAACCAGACTTTTAAGTCAGCATAATTGGCATTTTAGAAATACAAACAAACATATATAATCTTACTATATGTACCTGTGTGGATGTCGGGGTTTGAGTAACGTTGATTTATTTGATACACAATTTGTTGTCGTGTTGGTAATCTCCTAGTTCTTCAAACTTCTTTCTCCTTCGCGCGTGTATTCCTTTGGTCGGCGAATATCTGCGATTGCACTCCGACGCTCAAATCAGTGTCAGCGATTAGTCTATTCTCTTAAGATATCCAAAAACATACATTTTTCCCCTTTTAGAAGTCCCTTTTATAGGTTGACTTGGATCTTCACACTCGCATGGGCCAGATAACCGGTTGCCAAGACATGTGTAGTGGTCTTTTGGTCGTGTGTAATGACATCCTGATATTAAGAAAGTGTGTTTCGATGTGCCTTTGACATATTCAATGTTAGTTGTAACTGTTTTCTTGCCATTAATTTAAGCCTTTGGTCGTTCGGGTCCAACCGGTACACTATAATATACAATTCTTTTAATAGATCTGAAATTTCTATCTCTTCTCTATCTCTCTCTGGAGAACATTGATTTGGAAGGATCAGTTTTTTTTGTTTTTGAACCCCTAAGGAAGTGGGACCTTGGCATAGGCATCTTCATCCTCACTCACTTCATCTGCAAAACATTAATATTTTATGGCTATACCAGAGTTGTTATGTTTGGATTCGTAATGAAGATTAGATGTAATAGATAAAAACAATGGAAGAAACAAATATCTTATCTTTCGGGCGATGGGAATAAAGATAAGATGGAAGATGTTTAGGTTTCTTTTCTTATTTTATTAGAAAGAAAAGTAGAAGAATATACAATCATTTTTAATAAAATAATATTTTATGACAAAATTTAGATGAGTTAGAGCAATTTTTTCATATCTAAGTGATGCAAAGATCCGCTGTAATTTTGGTATGATATAATATTTGTTTTGTGGATAAGGTTTACTCTTATATAGTTTTCTCCAAAACTAAAGAAAACATTATGCTTGAACCAATATCATTGAGTGATTGTTGGAAATAAAGATGGAAAAATAAGAAAATGTATTAGAAATTCTACCTTCATTATACATAATGATATTTCATTATTATAAATAATTATATTTAATAATATATAAAATGTAAATTTTGTTCTATAAATTAATTTAAATTTAAGTTTAATTGTTAATATCGTATCAGAATAAGTTAGAATTTCTCGTGGCATTCATAAATATATAATTTTACATATAATTATTAAATTTGTCAAATCTCAATATAAAAAAGAATTTTAAAAAATTTATTAATTTTATCATATTACTTGTTTCTGCTAGGGAGATGGAATCTAGAGAACTGTTGACTGACTTCGTCTTCCTTCGTTCTATCGATCGGTGAGCTTGCAATTCAGTCTACTCCTTTAGTCTTCGTGTTACTCTTTTAAGTCTCGGTCGCCTAATTGCTCAGTCTTTGAAGAGAATTGCCGAATGAGAATACCGGCAGAAGACACGCTCAAGTCAGTAAAGAACTTTCGACACTCGAATATGTACAATAATTAATGACATACCTTACTTTTGAAATGTGTGTTATTTATATTATTTTAATAAATTTAACTTATTGGGTCGAACTAGTAAAGTTTATTGCATTTAGATGTGTATTACCTAATTTATAATGATGATTTAATTTTGCTGATCTTAACTGGGCATTAATAAATCGAAGGTTTTGATCGTCTTGCGCAAACGTATATCATTCGATCAACTCAGTCATGTCATTCATTATCGAACTATTAATAAATATATATATTTTCAGACACAATTATAAATAATAAAGAAAATGTTTTTTTGGGAGTGAGAAATCATATTCCATCCAGTGTTGCAGCAGCAACTAGGATGACTAACAAGATGCAACCCCTCCACCAACATCTTGTCAACCCCTTCAACCTTCTCTCATCTCTACCACATGTACCACATGGGAATCTTCAAACACCAACCACCATTATACTTATCCTTTTCTGCTTCCACTTTAACATTTCCCTTCTATCAAATTCCAAATTTTAAACATCTTTTGAACATTAGAGTATACACAATTTAGGTTGGAGAGCAGCAATTTTAGATTGAATCAGCTGCCTTAAAGATTAATGGTGTTCTTGATGTAAAAGTAAGTATTGTTTAAAAGAGTAAAAGAGTAGGAATCCAATGTTGTTTGGCACTATGATTTGGGAGAATGGAGGGGACCCACACTTCCCCATCCACATATCCAAGGCAGATATTCCAATGGATCCTGTAACAGATCTCTCTTCTCTTCTTCAAATGTCAGCTTTAGCCATGTTCTACGCTTAGCCAATAAGCAAGGAAGTCAAGTTAGGATATAAATAAATAAATATATAAATAAATTATAATGATACCAACAAACCTAAATGACAAACCCTACCTAGGTAGATCACCACTTCAAATTCGATTCTTATTGGAGAAGAGACAACAGGGCACAACTTGCAACCCATAAATAAATAAATAACCTTTTAATAAACCCAAAATTTAAAATTAATAAATAAAAAGTCATTCTTTTTTGGGAGAAGTATTGATAGTTTAAAGGATAGGATAAGATTTGTCGAAGATAGGCTACAAATACTGACCAAGTGACTATGACCACCCTTCCATGCCCATTTCCCACTATCTATAAACAAAATTAAACACACCCAAACAACGTATTCATTTTCTTCACCCAATTTTTGCTTCTTTATCTTTTTCCACTTTATATTCGCAACCAAACAACCTTTCCTACAACACCTACAGGATATGCACAGTATATCCCTTATCAAAATTCATTTCTTTAAACATAAAGTAAAAAGAGAAGCACCAGTTTTTTACATACTTACTTTAACTTAATACTATTTTTCATTTTATTTAGTAACAACAATAACAAAAGAATAAAACAAAACAACGAAAAAAAAACACCCTATGTTAAATGTCAATTAATCATCATCTTCTTCCTCGTCATCGTGTTCTTGCAGATCCGCAAGAGAAAAGCTCCTTGACTTGAAGCTTCCAAGTCTGAGCCTCATATGAGCAGCATAAGATTCGGGCACTCTGTTGAGCCGCAGTTGAACTTGATCTTCTGGTTTCTTTTCCTCAGCCAAGGAGGAAGAGGAGGAAGAAGAAGCAGAGGGAATTTTCCTTGCTTTTTCTTCCTCTTCTTCTTCTTCTTCTTCATAATCGTCATCATCATCATCGCGATCCTCGACCACAGGCAAAAGAGGCATGGATTGCGGGTTGGACCAGGAATAGAAAGATGATCTTCTGGACCACTTGGATGCAATCAGAACCCTTCTTCTCTTGTTGAAAGGACTCTCTTGCTTCTGCAACTCCTTCAAAGCACTCACTTGAGATAGATCTGAGAACGATTTCGATTTTCCATCAAAATGACTAGACAATCCCCTCCTGCATCGCTTATCAAAAACCCCAAAACATCCCCATATCAGATACGACAAACCAAAACCCAATACTCAATAAAAACCATTTTAATTGGAGACAAAGCATCCCAGGAAAAAAAAAACAAAAAACATTCGGTGTCTACGAGAACCGAATCGAATCGAATCAAATCAAACAAGAGGGCTTTTAGAGAGAGAAAGTAAAGGAACTAACTTGATGGGAAGAGAATCTTCCATAGCATTCAAAGACCCCAACCCAGTTCGTATCTTCAACTTGCTCTGCACTTCCTCCTCCTCGTTGTCACTGTCGTCGGGGGTTCCGATCGACGACGAACTCTCCGACTCGCCGCCGGTGAAGAACTTGGACGGGCCCGAGATCCGGAAGTTCGACCGGTCATTTTCCGGCGACCCGTTAAGGAAGATCCGATCTTCGGAGTTTCCGTCCAGCGGCGGAGACGCCGGAACGTCGATGGTGAAAGCGGGTCCCAACAATACCTCCATTTGTATTCACCTTCTTCTCCCGAAAAAAGCTTAAACTAAAACGAAACAAGAAGCCCCCCCCCCCCGAAGCGGCGATTCAGTCACCCTTGTCCTCTTCGTCTTCTCTTCCTCCTAGGCTTCCACGTAATGGGGTTACTTGTCATCAATCTGCAAACTCCCAGAGAGAGAGAGAGAGAGAGAGAGAAAAAGAGAGAGAAAGTTGCAGAGGAATAGAGATAAGGCCGAAAAGAAATTAAGTGGGATGATGGAGAATGAGGAAGGATTATTGTTGATATATATAAAATAAACAGAAAATAAAAAAGGAAAAGAAGCATGGGGTGAGAGAGAAGGATTTGACACGTTGGGTGCGTGACGTGGCAAGAACAGGGACCAGAAAACCCCGTTTACCTTGAATATTATGTGTTTAATGTTGTTCATCATGGGTGTCTGATGCTTATCCTCTCAGTGTTTCCTTTTATTATATCAGACCAAGCGCATGCTTCCTTATTCGGGAATTTCGATTCCGGATATTTCAACTGAATCATTTTCCTTCCTCAATTCTCACCCGAATAATCGAACAACTCACTGAATTAGGGTTCTTCATCACACCATCACCATGTTTTGTTTCTACTATAGAAGGCACGTCTTTCGAAATATTTCACTTCAATTTTCTCACGAAAATATAGTAAAATAATTTTGGATGTTGAGACCTGAAACCGCATTCATTCCCTTTAAATATTTTAACGTCCCATCGTAATATCGTAACCTGTAAATTTACTCTTACTTTTATAGTTTCTGTCTCGGAGAATAACTTCAATAATTCAATGTGGGTTTATTCAAAACTTTACATTACAATAAATGGCAATAATCATTATGCAAAAAAATTTCCCTTTCGAAACTATTTTGGATAGGGATGAAATCAGAATGAAGACTTTGATACTGTAGTTGTAGGAGAGTTAATAAATAGAGAGATTGCGACAATAATAATAAAGAACGAGTTTTCTATATATAATTTGTAATTGCCAAATTAATTTATTCCTTTTAAGTTGTCATTTCGTGTGAGGTTGAGCCTATTGTTGGTGTGCAAATCAGTTTATTCTATTTAAGCCTACGCTGTTACAAATCACATTATATAAAATTTAACTATAAATTCAACGTCATTTTAGTCTTTGTTCTATACTATAAAAATAAATATTTATCAACATGTTTTATCACTCTACGAATATTTACTTACATAGACAAAGACAAAAAAAACATTAATGTTTTGCGATGAAGCAGGTGAGGGGTAAGTTAAGTATTTTTGTTTTTTATTTACATTTTATATATTTTAATTACTTAATTAATTTTTAATTATATAATAAATTTATATATTTTTAATTACATTTTTAATTTTTATTGTGTATTAATTTTTTTGTCTAATTTATTAGTTGATTTTATGGTTAACAGAATGACGTATTATTATTTTTGTCTTCGTGTCTTCAATTTATCCATTAATTTATTCTTTGTCTCTATGATATTTCACAACTCACGTGTTAAAAATAAATATTTAACGACATGTTTTATCACTCTACGAATATTTAACAACATTTATGTTTAGGAATGAAGTAGGTGAGGGGTAAGTTAAGCAGTATTTTTTATTTTACATTTTATATATTTTAATTACTTAACTAATTTTTAATTATATCATATATTTACATATTTTAATTAAATTTTACTAGGAAAATTTATTTTGTAATTTTTTATTTGATTTTATCGTCAACAAAATGACGTGTTATTCTTTTTGTCTTTGTGATTTTATTTACTAGCATCCCTGGATATCTAAATGGGATTTGTCATTCCATCAAATCTTACAATGATATTTTCCAATCCATCTTTGAAGTTTTCACGATCTCACTAAATTAAATTTTCTATCTAATACCATTTATACTTTTATTTTCTCATTTATCATTATTTTGTTTTTATTTCCCTATCTAGCACTCTTTTATTTTTATTTTCCTAGCTAACACTCTTTTATTTTTTATTTTCCTATCTAGCACCATTTCAAAAATAAATAAATAAATAATAAATTAAAAAAAATGATAATTTTAATTTTGAATGCATTAGAAAATAAATATTTTTAATATTTAAAATAGTTAGAAATATAATTAATGAATAAAGAAATTAGTTTTTACAAAATAAAAATAAAAAAGTAATAAATGTAAAATGTTTAGCTTAATTTTTTTTAAGAATGGAGAAAATAAAAAATTAAATTCTACAACAACATAAAATTTGAATCTATAAACATAAATTAGTATTTATTTTTATTATTATGGATGATGTAATCATGTTAATTTCAAGTAAAAAATATAAATACTAATTTATGTTTATAGATTCAACTTTTATGTTGTTGTAGGGTTTAATTTTTTATTTTCTTCATTCTTAAAAAAAATAATTTTAAACTTTAAATTTATTACTTTTTTTTTATTTTGTAAAAACTCATTTCTTTATTCATTAATTATATTTCTAACTATTTTAAACATTAAAAATATTCATTTTTTAATGCATTTAAAATTAAAATTATATAAAAAAAATTATTTATTTATTTATTTTTGAAATGGTGCTAGATAGGGAAATAAAAAATAAAAGGGTGCTAAATAGAGAAATAAAAACAGAAAATGTGTTAGATAGAAAAATATAAACAAAAGGGTGCTAAATACGAAAATAAAAACGTAAATGGTGTTAGATAGGAATTTACCTGTAATTCGGCATAAAACGGGAGATAAAAAAATACAAGGTTTCTCTCTCATTCCATGTGTCATGTCCTTCAACCATTGTCAACCCCTTGTTTGACGATAATTTCACAAACTGAAGCAATCCTAAATCTACAGGTAACATCTGCCCTACCATTTACCCAACTTGTTTTACTATTTCTTACTCTTTAAAATGACAATGTTAACTATTTCAAGATTTTAGAAAGATAATTTTTCTATAACTTAGTGAAGATTCATAAATAAGGTGCGAAACTATGTTAAATTTATTGAGTACTTTTGTTTACCTTATTTTTGTAAGGTGTCTTTCCATAACGGATTACTTCCTTATGTTTCATTTCCAAAAACTTTTTCAAAAATAAAAAGATATTTTAAGAATTCAATAAATTAATTTTTCAAGTAGAAAATTAATAAAAAATACCAAAATTGATATATTTTCAAAATTAATTAATTCTATTTTAAAATATTTTGAGAAATATTCTTTTAATGATGTCAAATATTTAATCATTAATTAGGCAGGTTCACATTTTTGGACCCTCAAACATTATTCATACTATCAAGGATCATATCACAATTGCCTGCATTTACTTTTGTTGCATCATGCTCTTGGTGTTTTACTGAAACTCGTATCAAATTTTATAATTTGCCTGCAACCTTTTATTTTATTGCATCAAATCATGAAACCTGCCCAAAACAACATCAAAGTTGAAACTTGCATAAAAAAAGCATGTAATCCGCTACACACCATTTATAATTTGCATCAAGTTTGACACTTGTTATCCATTTAGACAACTTTCTCTGTCTTACAGGGACGATAATTTTTAAAAAATCACAGAAATAAAAAATATATCATTTATTAAAATAATTTTACTTTTTCAATTAATATATTACTTTTATACATCAAAATTCAAACTTGTCCAAGGCCTCCCTCGTTTACATCAAAGCCCATAATCCATGTGACACCTTTCAAATCTTCATATCCTTCTATGATACCTACTTACACATCCATGAAAACCTGAAATTTGACCATCCTAATTTACCCTTCTAGATCCAACTTTCTTACTGGACTAAACTCTGCTTCAAATTCTGGTAGATGGCTAGCACTTGCATATGTTAATCTAAATATATGAAAGCATAGAGAAAGTTATGAAGAGAATACATGATTTATTCAATAATAGAAGCATGGTTTTATAGGCCTGTATAAACTGAAATGGTAACAAATGAAGCGTAAAATAAGCAACTACTTAGACCTAGTTAGTCCTATAAGTTAAGACTGTTTATTGACTTATTAAAAATAGCTAACAATCCCTCCCTTAAGCTCTTGAGCTTATCTCATGAACTGCAAATACTCCAAGCAAACGTCTCAGTTTTTCAAATTGTTCAATCTTTAAAGCTTTCGTCATAATGTCAGCCA
>Ga0123342_1008668_pt1 | contig 12634 bp, 4 predicted proteins | sample Turbeawhitnodule_FD_89960 | JGI IMG/M metagenome (GOLD analysis project Ga0123342, IMG submission 89960) | Root nodule microbial communities of legume samples collected from Mexico - Turtle bean Mexico white nodule | ecosystem: Host-associated > Plants > Roots > Nodule | place: Mexico: Nepantla...
ACAAATAAAATAAATTAAAAAATTATTTTATTAATTTTTGAAATTATAAAATGTCCAAATAACCAAAATAAATTAATACAATAAATTATTAAGTAAGGATAAAATGGAAAAAAAAATTAAGAGTAGTTAAGAGGGGAATAAGAAATGACACAATGACCATAATACAATAATAAAATTAAATATTAATATAAGGATAAAATAGGAAAAAAAATCAAGAGCAGTTAAGAGGGGAATCCCCTTTATATATAGGTATAGATAAGTATAGATGATTATCAAAATTAATATAATTATTAATATACATTATTAATATTATTCATATATTTAATATTATTTATATTATTACTCAAATTAATAATATTATTAATTATTATAATAATATATTAAATATTATGAATATTATTAAATAATAGAAATTAGGGTGACAAGTCTTTGCCAAATAAAAGTATAGACCTTAAAGGTCATCTAGGCAACTTCCATGTATAACCTTTGGGAAAGACTAAGGGTGACAAGTCTTTGCCAAATAAAAGTAATTATTCATAATTTCTCAGTAACTTCCATATATAACCTTTGGCAAAGACTAAGGGTGACAAGTCTTGCCAAATATAAATAATTACTCATAATTTCTCAGTAGTTGTTACTTCTTAATTATAAGTCCTTGAACCTCAGAACACGTATATGGTTACATATAAAATATAAAATTGTACTATTTGTATAAAGGTATTTAAATATATAATAGTATGATATTTAAACTTGTAATTATAATTTTTTTATGTATAGTTATATTTTAAATATACTATAATAATTTATATATGATGCAATTATTTTTAACAATCTGATATTTTTAAATATTTAAATTTATTTTATAAATATAGATAAAACGGTAAACAAAAGGATATAAACTACAATAAAAAATATTTTAACGGAGATTTATTTTTATCTAAATAATAATTAAAATTTCTATTAAATTATTTATATGATATGTAGATTCTCCAAACAAACTATTTTTAAATTTCAAGAAAAATCAATATTTAACAAAAAAAGATTTTTAAATCCTTGTTAATTATCATAAATTTAAAAACCTCCATAAGTATTATTAGTTTCAGGACTTCATAACTATTATAAATTTCAAAATCTTCAATAAAATATCATGAATATCATAACCTCCATACAATTATCGTAAAATATAAGATTATATAGATTTTAAAACTATTATAAAATATAATGGATTTGAAAAGTTTCGATGTACCAACATATATAAAACTAATCATAAAATTCTGAAATACCCACAATCATAAAACCAAAACTTATTAATAATTTACTTTGTTAATTAAATTAAATTAAATGTAATAGTACTTTAGAAGCTTCATAATATGCTATGAATTTCAGAAATCTTCACAAAATACCATGAATATTAGAATCTCCATAAAACTTTCATAGAATAAAAAACGATATTAAATTTTAAAATTTTCATAAATATAATAGATTTTAAAACCTCCGTTGTACCAACTTATAAGTCTATAAAATTAAATTCTGAAACACTGACAAGCACAAAACAAAAACTTACTAATAATTTACTTTATTAATTAAATTAAATTTAATCGTACTTACATTTTAACACATACTCAAGTAACTAATTATTGTGAATCTCTAGTTTATTTTTCTTTGTTCCATTTTGGCATCAAGCTTTTTTTATGACCTCTTGAGATTGCCTCTACAATTTTGGCAGTAAAACTATAATTTTTTTGCTTGTATAACTATACTCCCAAGTTAAACAAGGAGAGAACAAGAACAACTCCATTTCACTCAGAAGTGAAACATATATAATTATATATGCATTCACAAATGTAAAAATAAAACTAAGGTTATTCAATTCAATATTTATTCACTTAGTGCACTTACTATATCTTTATTAATAAAACCCTAAGAAAAATCACATTAAATAATAGACAACTTATAGGTCATCTAAGCAACTTCAAGGTATAACCTTGGGTGGAACAAAGACTAAGGGTGCTAAGTCTTTCCAAATATAAATAATTATTCATAGTTTTTTCAGTTGTTGTTTCTTAATTGTAAGTCCTTGAACTTCGGAACACGCATATATATGGTTACATATAAAATTGTACTATTTGAATAAATGTATTTAAATATATAAATAATATTATATTTAAACTTGTAAATATTTTGTTGAGAATTTATATCTTAAATATATTATAATAATTTATATATGAGGCAAAGTTATTTTTAACAATTTTATAAATGTAAATAAAAAAGTAGATAAAAAATATTTAAGGGTGAATAATAATTTTTAAACACCCTCGTTGAATTTATTTTTTTAAAAATACTTCGCTGAAAATAACTTTTAAAGCATTTTCCCCCAACATAATTATTATATGTACATTTACACTAAACTACAACATCCTCTTGTTTACATCTATCGACAATTAATTTGAAATATAACAAAAGAGTAAAATAAATGAAAAGTATTATTTATCATTTTCTTATCACTTAATCCAAGGTTGAATTCTCAAAACTGAGCGCGACTGAACAATTATCAAAACGGCATCCTTTTCGGGGAAAATATGCTATTGAATCCTTCTTTATTTTTATTTTCTATAGTTTTCTTTTATTTTTTTTAGTTTTATTTCTAGTGTTCTAGACTTAATTGTTGAGTATTATATAAAGGTTTTGTCTCCAGAAAACTCAAAAAATATTTAAAAGACTAATTCTTTAAAAAAAAAATTTCTCACTAAGTCTCACATACGTAAAATGTAAGTGGTGTGAACTTTTTTTCTGAAATAATGAAGACCCTATAGAAGATTAACAGAAACAACTTTTATCAAATAAGTCCAGTTAAGTAAAATCAACCTCTTAACAAATTAAAATAATCTGATGATTTCACTTAAAAAAATATAATATAGATTAAAACTGAGTTTTCTCAAAATAGAAAATATTCAAACTAAAAACATTTCTTAGGTTACATATTAAAACATGATTTTTCAGTATATAAAACATATTTTAGAAAAATCAAAATTTTGTTAAATATTTTTAATAAATTAATTTAAAAGATAACAAATTGAAAACCTCTAATTTTCCAAAAATTAAACTAAAACTAATTAAAAAACTTTTTAACCAGTTAAAAAATATTTATTTTTGGACTCATCATTATTTATTAAGATAAAAGATAAATTAAGAAACACGAAATAAAAACTAAATTAAACACATTAAGGCAACAAGTATGACAAAGAAAACATATAGATTAAGATAGTGCATGTATTACTAGTAAAAGTTACATTCTACATAGATAAAATGGTACCAACAGCCCAAACAACAATGGGAGCATGCTACCAGATTACCAACAACAAACACAAGATATAAACAAATTCAAAGAGCAAAACTTAAGACCTCCTATGTGAAGATGGTGTAATTTGTTAGAGAGTTGTTTTCCACCTCTTAAGCAAGAAAAATGGCATTGAATAGCTCAGCCTCAAAACCAGAAACCTGCATCTGTGTTACGTGTGTTACATGTTCTAATAATTTCTCAGTTGTTGTTTCCTAATTGTTCGTCCTTGAACTTCAGAACACGCATATGGTTCGATATATTGAATAAATGTATTGAAATATATAAATAGTATTATACTTAAAGTTGTAATTATAAATATTTTGATGTATATGCTCTGTAGATAAAACGTATATATACCCCTTGAACAAGGATTAGGGTTTGAACCAACCTTGAAAATCCTTGGCGAAACACTCAATGATGAAAAGGGTGTGTGGGTTGAGAGATGGAAATTTCCTTATCGTAATATTCGGAACTTTAGCTCTTCATTCACATTATTATTTCAACTCTTTTCAATGCCTGTTGGTTGTTGAGCACTCACAGGCTACCCAATGGAAAAACATGGCTGCTTCTTTTCTTCTTTTCGTTACGCCTTTTGATGTGAACACACCCCCGGGTTGCTTAGTTATATTTTAAATATACTATAATCATTTATATTATGATGCTATTTTAACTTTAACAATTTTATATTTTAAAATATTAAAATTTATTTTATAGATAAAAAAAAGTAGACCAAAAAGATAAAAGGGTGAATAATAACTTTTAAAGCATTTTCGTACAATATAGTTATTATATGTACATTTACACAATATATTAATAAAATAAATGATAGGTAAATAATATAAAAAATAAGATGAAATTAACATAAGATAACAATTCTACAATATTACGGACTAAACTACAACATCCTTTTGTTTAACATTTAAACTACACCTAAAAGACCAATCAAATATTTTTTAGTTCTTAGATTTATGTTTTAAAAGAACAGTAACATCTATAGACAATTAGTTTGAATTTAAAACAAAAAATCAAACTAATAAAAGATGTTTATTATTCTCTTACCACCAAACAAGAACAGAAAAAAAACATTTTTAACTATTCATAAATTTGTAATTATAAATATTTTGATATAAATACTCCCTTATAAAAAAACGTATACCTCTCGAACAAGGATTACAGCTTTAACCAGCATGGAAAGCCTTGCTGACACATTAATTGACGAAAAGGGCGTGGTTGAGACAAGGAAACTTTCTCAAAGCCTTGCTAACACACCCATGGAAGAAAAGGGTGTGGTTTCATAGAAGTATAGTGTATGTAGCACAGACACAGACACTCATATGATACGGACACGGACACGAAGTTATCTATAATTTTTAAAATGTAGGATAAAGAGATATATATTATATAATTATAAATTATATAAATAGACAATAAATATTTATGTACATAAGTATGTTTCAGTTTTTTTAGAGCAGAAAGATGCTTTTCATAGTGGTTCAAAAGAATTTGTTCCTTATTTTTATAATCATACTAAAAATTTATACAATAAGTTTGAATATTTAAAAAATTAAAGTATTTTTCCTTTTTAAAATTGTATTAGAACGTGTTAAAATTGTTAGAAATCCAAAAAATATTTTTTGAATTTAACACTTCACTGATACGTGTCATATGAGTGTCGGTGTCAGATATGTTTGTCTGACACGGACACACCATTTAAAAGAAGTGTCCGAGACTCATAGAGTATAACCTTTTTAATTTTATTTAACATTTAAAATACACTTCATTAAAAGATTAAATTAAATATTATTTAATACTTAGATTTATGCTTTTGAAAAACAGTAGCATCTGTAGATAATAATTAGTTTGAATTAAAACAAAAAGTGTCAAATTAATAAAAGGTATTTATTATTTTCTTATCCTATAAAAAGGAAAAAAAAGAGTTTTTTTTTTCTTTGAATATCAACTTGTTACCTTGTATATTAAGATTGAAGCTCAAATGGATTCCAACATAGTCTTCCATAACTAGTTATTGGAAACTGACAACACACAACACTTACAAAACCAAGAAACACCTAAAGAAGTGAAGAGTGTCATGACGATGAATTGTGCAACGTGCACAATAGGCAAACATAGATAGTCTATACATATTGATTCAATACCATTTGTTGAAACTCTTTTGTAATTTGTTGCACGTGCATGACATGTTGAATTTGTGAACAAAATCATGACATTAAAACCTACATTAAACATGGCTTCATCAAATACCAAAGTTGAATCTTTGAGATGTCCAACACAACTATCAACCACCAAAACACAAACATAACAAAGAAAACATATAGATTAATATAGTACATCTATTACTAGTTAAAGTTAGATTTAATTACCTTATCCCTACATTTAGGGCCAATATTCAATTTAGTACATTGATTTTTAAAAAAATCAATTTGGTCCATATGTTTTTTAAAATGTATCCAAATTGGTCATTTTCGTTAAGTTTGACCTTACGACGTCAAATACTGTTTATGTGGCAGAGAGAGGTGAAAAACCCTAATCGTAGAAAATGTCGCTCTGGTGAGCACGTAGCTTTGGCTACTGCTCCAATAGGAGTAGCGAAACCGCCAGCACTTACCCGACTCATCCTAGAAACTCAATAGGAGCCCCCTTGCACTCGCCCGAGTCGCCGCCGCCACCATTGAGCAAAAAGTACTTTTCGACGTGCTGCTTCGGGATTACGAGGCGGATGAGCTTCTCCATGTCGCTTGGAGTTAGAGGATTCTCGAACATGGGTTCCTTCTCGACATAGTGTTGTTTCGGGAAGGTCCATGAAGTGGTGGTTTATCGACGTTTTCTACATTTTTCTACAATCGAACTACATAATCGAACCTCACGATCGCACCACGGGAGCGCACCTCAAGATCCTTGTTCACAATCGCACCTCTTATCCTAGAAACTCTAATCATGCTTACAATTCGTAATCTCCAATTGAAATTAATGTAATCCTAACCCCCCCTCCCCCCCAATTCATTCTTGACTAAACTAATGTAACCATCCACGTCACTTGACACGTCTCTGCCACATAAGCATCACTTAACGCTCGTTTTGTGTGACTTAACAGGGACCAAATTGTTTTTTTTTTAAAAGCCATGTACTAAATTGAATATTGACCATAAATGTAAAAACAAATAAGATAATTAAATCTAAAAGTTACATCCCACATAGATAAAATGGTACCAACAGCCCAAACAACAATGGGACCATGCTGTAAATAAAAAACATGATAATGAACGCATACATTTATGTTCACATATAGATCTTGTCATATCATGATTCTCACACATATTCATACAATAAAGAAGGAATAGGTACTTACCTTGATTCATGAGTGATCCTATTTGAGCAGTTACTTTATCTCCTTTGTCCTAATCTATCTCTTAGCAAATACGTTATTGTCACACACGTTCTTGATGGCTAAAAGTGAGACAACGTTTATTTGCAGAGACAGAACCCTCTTACTCTTAATTCCCAATCTCCATCAGATGTAGGTTTTCATTAGGTATCATCAGATATATATTTCTTACGTTAACCAATAGGCCCTTTAATTCTATTATTATTATTAAATTATATTCGGGCCCAAAGCCCAAATTCTAAGTCATGTGAGTCACTTTATAAAAATTAATTTACATAATTTCTTACACATGCTACCAGATTACCAACAACAAACAAGATAAGCAAATCCAAAGAGCAAAACTTAAGACCTCTTATCTTTGACCTCAACCTAAACAATGAAGGTTTTTGCGCCCAGAAAACTCAAAGATTTTTCAAAGACTAATTCTTTGAAAAACGTTTCTCACTAAGGCTCTCACATATGTAAAAAAGTAAGTGGTGTGAATTTTTTTTCTAAAAGAATGCAGACCATTTTAAAGAAGATTAACAGAAACAATTTTTAACAAAAGAGTGCAGTTAAGTAAAATTAATCTGTTAACAAAATGAAACAATCTGTTGATTTCACTTAAAAAATGTAATATACATGAAAACTGATTTTTCGCAAAATAGAAAGTATTCAAACTAAAAACATTTTACATATTAAAACATGGTTTTTCAGTACATAAAACATATTTTAGAAAAATCTAAATTTTGTTTAATATTTTCAATCAATTGATTTAAAAGATAACATTAAAAACCTCTAACTTTTCAGAAAACAAATTAAAACTAGTTGAAAAACTTTTTAACCAATTGAAAAACATAGTTAAAAAATATTTGTTCTTGGATTCATCATCATTTATTAAGGCAAAAGATAAATAAAGACACACAAAATAAAAACTAAACTACCTAAACACTTAAGACAAGAAGTCTCCAACAAGACTTCATCAAACACTAAAGTTGAATCTTTGAGATGTCTAACACTACCATCAACCACCAAAATACAAACATGACAAAGAAAACATATAGATTAATATAATACATCTAATACTAGTAAAAGTTACATCCCACATACATAAAATGGTACCAACAGCCCAAACAACAATGGGACCATGCTACCAGATTACCAACAACAAACAGGATGTAAGCAAATCCAAAGAGCAAAACTTAAGACCTCATATCTCCTATGTGCACATGATGTAATTTGTTTGAGAGTTGTTTTCCACCTCTTAAGCAAGAAATATGGCATTGAATAGCTCAGCCTCAAAGCCGAAAACCTCATTCATTGTTACGTGTGTTCACAGCGTCATTGTGCTACATGTTCTAATAATTTCTCAGTTGTTGTTTCATAATTGTACGTCCTTGAACTTCCGAACACGCATATGGTTAGATATAATATTGTATTATTTGAATAAATATATTGAAATATATAAATAGTATTATACTTAAACTTGTAATTATAAATATTTTGATGTATATGCTCTGCAGATAAAACGTATATATACCCCTTGAACATCGATTACGGTTTGAACCAACCTGGAATGAGAGACACTGATTGATGAAAAGGGTGTGGGTTAAGAGAAGGAAACTTCCTTATCGTAATTTTAGGAACTTTAGCTCTTCATTCACATTATTATTTTCTCATTAGTTGAACTTTTTCAATGCCTGTTGGTTCTTGGGCAGGCTACCAATGTCAAACATGGCTGCTTCTTTTCATTACGCCTTTTGATGTGAGGAATAAAACACACCCCTGGTGGCATAGTTATATTTTAAATATACTATAATCATTTATATTATGATGCTATTTTATTTTTACCAATTTCATATTTTTAAATATTAAAACTTATTTTATAAATATAGATAAAAAAGGTAGACCAAAAAGATATAAGGGTGAATAATAGTTTTTAAACACGCTCTTTTTTCTTAAAATACTTGGTTGAAAGTAACTTTTGAAGCATTTTCGCATCAACATAATTATTATATGTACATTTATATATACGATATTAATAATATAACTGATAGGTAAATAATATAAAAATCAAATCAAATAAACATAACATAATAATTCTACAATGTTACGGATTAAAGTACAACCTCCTTTTCTTTAACATTTAAAATACACTTAATTACAAGACTAAATTAAATATATTATTTAATACTTAGGTTTATGTTTTAAAAAGACAGTAGACAATTAGTTTGAATTTAAAACAAAAAAGTGAAATAAAATATATTTATTATTTTCTTATCCTTTAAGAAAGCCAAAAAGAAAGAGGGTTTTTTTTTCTATGAATAGTAACGTGTTACCTTCTGTATATTAAGGTTGAAACTCAAATGGGTCCAACATATATCGTCCTCCATAACTCAAACTGTCGTTTTGGAAACTTAGACAACTCGACAAAGCCAAGAAACACTCCAAACAAGTGAAGAGTGTGGTGACGATGGAGAATGCAGCACAACAGAAAAACATAGATACTCTATACAATTTGATTGAGCAGAATCCACGTGTTTTAGAAGAGATAGATTTGATACCATTTGTTGAAACTCCTTTACATGTTGCTGCACGTGCAGGGCATCTTCAATTTGCAAATGAGATCATGATATTAAAACCTTCATTTTCATGGAAATTCAATCCCCAAGGACTGAGACCGATCCACCTTGCTCTAGAACATGGTCACGTCACAATGGTCTTTCACTTTATAGAGATGGACAAAGAACTCGTTCGAGCCCAAATGAGAGGAGGTCTCACTCTTTTGCATTTGGCAAGTCAATTCGGATATATAAACCTTTTAACTGCTGTTCTCGAAGCTTGTCCAGATTCAATAGATGATTTGACTGCTACAAATGAGACCGCACTGCATTTTGCTGTTAAATACCAGAAGTTTGAGGCTTTTGAGTTCTTACTTAGGTGGCTCACGACAAATCCAGTTGAGTTGCAAAACATTCTGAATCAGACAGACGTGGAGGGCAACACCACTTTACACATTGCAGCAACAAAGAATGACACGAAGGTATCATTTAAATCTCTCAGTCCCTCTCTTTGAATTTAATGTTGATGTGTTGATAGGTATAAAGCACAAATAACAACATAAAAAGTCACAAAATGAAGAGAGTTAAGTTTAATTATAATGTATAAACAATATTCTAGTGGAAGGATCCAGAAAAGTTTAGTAATGGATATATATATATATATATATATATATATATATATATATAAATTTATTGATAATATTTCAGTAGTAATAGTAAAAGTTTTGTTGGAATAGAAAACTAAAAAATATAGTTCTAGTTAAGTGTGTTTTAAATTCCTCAACAAATACTGGAAAATACCTAATACATTGGAGACCGAAAAGGTTTTATAATTTGATTGCAGTTAAACCAATTCATAAGTTATAATTAGAGTGATTTATGTAACTCATTGGAAGGTTATTGTGAAAAATATTCTTTCTGTACAGGCAATGAAATTGTTGATAAAGGTTATGAACGATCTACATGCTTCAAATTTGATGGGTCAAAGAGCATTTGATATAATAAACGATCAAGAAATTAGAAACAATTTGGTGAGGACTGAAAAAAGAGTTAGAATGTTTAGAAAAGGCTTTTCGTTAATCGATACAGCACATGAGTGGATAATTCGAAAAACTGGAATGAAAGAAAAAATGTCGAATGAAATACGAAACACGTACATGATAGTGGCTACTCTTATTGCAACCACAACCTATCAATCAGTACTGAGTCCACCTGGTGGATTTCGTCAGGTTGATGAAGGTGGGACTAATACCACTCTCTTTCTAGCTCAAGGGACATCAGTGATGTCAGACACAGAATTTATGGTGTTTTCGACCGCAAATTTATTTGCCTTTACGACATCCATTCTCACAATTACTTGGCTGATGCCTAAGAATGTCGGATGGTATCTACTGTATGTGTCAACATGGTTCCTTGCAATCAGCTACCTCATGTCTATAATGATCATATCTCCAAATGATTTCACTGCAGAGCTTATGGTTTCCTTCTACGATGTCCTTCTTCCAGTATTGGCCTTGGTTTCTTTTTTATTTTTCAAACTTACCTAGTAGAAAAGGTTTTATAATTTGATTGCAGTTAAACCAATTTATAAGTTATTAATTAGAGTGATTTATCTAACTCATTGGAAGGTTGTTGTGAAAAATATTGTGTTCTGTACAGTGTTGATAGTGGTTATGAGCGATCTTCAAATTTGATGGGTCAAAGGGCATTTTATATAATAAACAAGTAGAAACAATTTGGTGATGACGGAAAAAGAGTGAGAATGTTTAGAAAAGGCTTTTCGTTAATAGAAACAACACATGAGTGGGTAATTCGAAAAGCTGGAATGAAAGAAAAAATGTCAAATGAAATACGAAACGCGTACATGATAGTGGCTACTCTTATTGCAATCACAACAGTACTGAGTCCACCAGGTTGATGAAGGTGGGACTAATACCACTCTCTTTTCTAGTTAAGGGACATCAGTGATGTCAGAAACAGAATTTATGGTGTTTTCGGCCACAAATTTATTTGCCTTTACGACATCCATTCTCACATTTATTTTTCAAATCTTACCTAGTAGAAAATAGAAGAATTCCATGACAATAACGGTTATAATTCAACTCTTATAATAAATGATGCCGTCATATTTTTATAATACATATTTTAATAATTTAGCAAATAGGAATCTGAATAGTGAAGAATAATTACTTTTAGTTTAATTTTAAATATTATTTATAATATAATTCTAAAAAGGTAAACGTGAATTTGAAAAATCTATTATAATGATATTTAAAAATATTGTACTCTCCATTTAAAAATACAATAATTATATAAAAATATATTTTTTTGTTAAGAGAATTATAACTAGTATAATCAATAATATGTCATTGTCCTAATAATTAATAAGTACAACAAATATCATAATTGTAGCATTTCAATATACCTGGTTGGGTACTCACAGGCTACCCAATGGTCAAACATGGCTGCTTGTGAGGCCCTTTTCGTTACGCCTTTTTATGTGAGGAATAAAACACACCCCTGTTGCATAATTATATTTTAAATATACTATAATCATTTGTATTATGATGCTATTTTATTTTAAACAATTTTATATTTTTAAATATTAAAATTTATTTTATAAATATAGATTAAATAAGTAGACAAAAAGATATATGGGTGAATAATAATTTTTAAACACGCATGTTTTCTTAAAATACTTCGTTGAAATAACTTTTAAAGCATTTTCGTCCAACATAATTATTATATGTACATTTATATATACTATATTAATAATATAACTGATAGATAAGTAATATAAAAATCAAATCAAATAAACATAATATAATAATTCTACAATGTTACGGATTAAAGTACAACCCCTTTTGTTTAACATTTAAAATACATTTAATTAAAAGACTAAATTAAGAAAATTAGTTTGAATTAAAACAAAAAAGTAAAATTAATAAAAGGCATTTATTATTTTCTTATCCCCTAAGGACAAAAAATGGGGTTTTTCTTCTAGGAATAGCAACTTGTTACCTTATCACCTAATAACGACAAAAAAACATTTTTTTTTTCTTTGAATAGCAACTTGTTACCTTACCTCGATTCCAACATAGGCTTCCATAAGTGAAACAGTTGTCGGAAACTGACAACACAACTCTTGATAAAGTCAAGAAAAATTCAAAAGTGAAGAGTGTGAAGGCGATGGAGTATGCAGCAGGGAGACCTAGAAAATCTATATTTTTTTTTTTATCAGCAATGAATAAATAAAATTAAAGGGATACTTCAGGGGTATCCCAACCCATATACAGTAACCAGAAGTGGACTTCCTATATCATCCACAAAAGAAGCTCTCCTTTATGGTTG
>Ga0123342_1008669_pt1 | contig 12633 bp, 7 predicted proteins | sample Turbeawhitnodule_FD_89960 | JGI IMG/M metagenome (GOLD analysis project Ga0123342, IMG submission 89960) | Root nodule microbial communities of legume samples collected from Mexico - Turtle bean Mexico white nodule | ecosystem: Host-associated > Plants > Roots > Nodule | place: Mexico: Nepantla...
ATTCTAGCCAGCCGAATACGATACCCCACTGACTTGAGCGTTGGAGTGCCATCTGCAGGTACCCCACCCGCCTGAGGAGTCATCCTGCGAGAAGAACCGAAGGAGGAAGTGAGATACGACCGAGTGACATCTGAAGACAATAGTTCTCCCAGTCCCCAACCTAGTTCGAGAACAAAAACTAAGTTAAAAACTAATATTTTTAGTCTCTAAACTAATTATTTTTAGTCTCTAAAATTAATTTCTATTTGATGATTTTCTAGTAGTGGTAACATCTAAATTTTTTTATGTTCGTTATACTTACTATGAGTTGTGTGTTGATCCTCTGGGTGGTATATTTTCGATTAAGTGAGATTTTGTAAGGGTTTTTTCCTTAGCTCTGTTGTTTGTCTTTTTAGTATTGTAAGGTTTAAGTTGTTTGGAAGGGATTCGCTGGTATTGTCGTATTATGTCATGTATAAGAGTTTGATCACTATTAAAATGGTTCATATTTATTTATATTTTACTTGATGATAAAAAAAATATAAACAAAAATTATTTAGAATAATTAGGAGCAGTGAGAGAGATCGCTTTCTATTCCCGGTTAAGAAACCCGTTTTGTGTTTGTTTTGCTTTGAGAACGTGCATCATGCATGTCTGCAACCTTTGACTAGATTAATATACAAAGATAAATCAAAGATTTGTTTCGTGTTTTAAATTTTAAATTTGCAGTGAGTGCTTGGTTGTATGAAAACTGTTTCCACCATGAATCACGTTCTGAGATAAATTAAATGAAAGGAATTGAATTCATTATCACACCAATCTCATAATCTCATTTAATGACAACACCTAAAATGACCTAAAAATTAAACAAACTGAGTTGTATACGAAATATGCTTAGATACTGATAAATGAAATGTTACTTTAAAACAAAGTTTCAAAGTTAGGATTCAAGAAAAGATAGGGTTGAAATCTTTCAAGTATTTTAGGGTTGTTTTTTAGGTTTTGGAATAACAAGAATTAACCTGTGTTGTTAAGTCCTTAACAAGGAACCATTATTGATTTAACAAAGAGAGACAAATTACCAAAATCCATATCAAACCTAAAATTAGCACTTGCAAAACAATTAATTAGCTTAACATTGATGAATCTCGAAACGAACATGTCTTATAATAAAATCGCTAAATAGAATCAATTTTTCTAAAATTGTATTAACTAAATTAGATACTATTTTATAAACTAAAAAAATTATTAGTATTTAAAGTAATTTTTATTATTAATAAAATTTATAAACTAGTTTCTAAATTAATATCTAATTAGATATTGATATTTTAGCTACTTTTTAAGATATATAAAGTAAGTAGTAAGTAATTAGATATCAATTTAGAACTAATTTATAAATATTATGAATAATAAAAACTATTTTAAATGCCAATAATTTTTTTAGTCTCAAAAATCATATCTAATTTAATTAATACAATAACTAATTATTTTTATCTCTAAAGTTGATTTCCATTTAATGATAACGCGGATATAGTAGTTTCTTTTTCTCACAAACACGAATTTGTTATATATGTAACTAATTATTTTTATATCTAAAGTTGATTTCCATTTAATGATTTTCTTGTATTGAAACGCTAGTAGTTTTTTTTTTTTTTCCTCACAAACACCAATTTCTTATACATGTATGTACCAAGAACTGAACAAATATAATTTACATACAGCAAAATGAAAAAGGGAGCAAAAAGTAGTGTTGTACAGTGCAAAAATCTATTCAATTGAAGCAGTGAAGCAAAGGAGTTGGTGTTCTGATCTTCAAAATCTCCAAATCATTCTCTGATGGCGTCAAATTCAAATCAGGAAACAGAACTCTCTTCTTCTCACCCTTCTGAGGTGAACCATTATGAACACTTCTACCACTCACCAAAGAACTGTGCATGCTTCCAGTTGTTGATGATGATGTTCTATGGCGTCTCATATGTCCTCCCAGAGCTTGCCCTATGGCAAACTCCAAACCACAGATGGAACACTCGTGTGTCTTAGGCTTTGGTGGTGAACCATGAAGAACTTGGTTATGGTCACTCTCTCCCATCATCAACCTAGGTTTCTTGTGACTTGCACGGTGCCCTCCCAAGGCCTGAAACGATGGGAACTGTCTCTTACATGTCTTGCACTCGAACACACGGTTGTTGGAGGAGTACTTCAAGTAGTTTCTGTTCTCAAACTCACCTCCTGCAGAGAGCAGCATCAAGTAGTTGGCCATGGTGACACTTTCAACTTCTCTTTCTCTCTTCATCATCACTCTGCTACAACTATATATCAGTTGTATTCAAATATAATGGTTTGAAGGGGTGTGAGAAGATGGATATGGTGAATGAAGAAGCAAAGGGTTCAAATGAAAGGAAAAGAAAGGTGTGGAATGTGATATGAGACTTTCTAAGAGTATGGTATGTGTGTGATATTTATAAGGGTAGGTTTTGTTTGCTAGATTTAGACTTTTAGACACTTGTTCTCATAGTTCAAGTATTATTAAATAATAACTAAATTTAGAGATAAAAATAATTAGTTAATATATTAATTTGGAGATAAAAAGATATGCATATTAATTTATATGAGTAATATTGTGTGAAGTTGTAGTATGTGAGAGACTATAGGTGTGACTTTGAATTGAATAAGTGTTACGTAAGCAAGTACGATTGATGGAGCATTTAAAAAGCAAACGATTGGAAGAGTTGAATTAGGGTTTTTCCTTTGACTTGTTGGATTGGTTTATGTTAACTCATGTTAACTCAACTAATTCAACCTACCAAAATCATTTTTAATATTTAAAATTCTTTGACTCAAAAAGTTTGAAATGATAGTAAGTAGTTTAAAAAAAGGGGTTCTAGATGGCAGCCACTATAAGATAGAATTGAAGTGCACACTCTTTTACTATTTGTGTTCTAGACTCTCTCTGACCAACGAATAAGAATATTACTCTAACGTGCTGCATCTCTCTTCCTCACCAATGTTCATACACTCATTGATTCAAGATTACAAATAAAATACTAATCATGTCTCCATTATATCACCATTTGCTCTCAAAAAATTATTGATTTATTTAGCTTGGCAATATCAATGCCTTATACATATGAGGCTCGGAACAAATAATTTAAAAGACGTTTCCGTGTTAAACATACATATCCAAAATCGATATTTGTGATATTTGTATTTTGTGTACCAACGAAGAAATGTTTAATTTAAAAAATATTTATTAAATTCTAACAATTTTAGCATAGTTTCAATATAATTTAAAAAAATAATATATATATATATATATTAATTTTTTAAAAATTTAAATTTTAAATAAATCTTGAAAAACATTTTTTTTCTAAATATACTTATACACATAAATCTTTATTGTCAAATTATATAATTTATAATTATATAATATATAAATGAGTGGAAATGTTGTGCTACATAGATACTACTATATATATATATACATACATATGGTATGTTGTTTGTGCTTGTGACAACATCACTTTAGTGAGAATTGAATAAGAAATTATTAGCTGATTATATTGAATATGATGGTCAATGTCAAATAAGTGGGACAAGTCAACATAATACAATTCTTGCTAATTGATGTGATAATCTCCCTGGAAGATGTTCTCTCTAATGTTTATGTACACTGCTTATGTGCCCTTAGTTTTTGAAGGGATGCTGCCAAAGTCAAATTCCTTAGGGATATGTGAAATGCAATTGCAGCAGGTCTTGGTGATTAGAGGTAAGAGATAGAGACAAATCAGGACAATAACAAAGTCATACCCTTTAATTGCAGGGCATTGATGTGAATGTTGTAGGAGAGGAAACACATACCTATAAAAAAAAAGGATTGGAGCACCAATTTTGATTTATAATACTTTTTGTTGATAAAAAAAGGAATATTTTTCTCTAGTATTTGTTCCCTGAGGAAGTGCATCTACATCCTTGTCTTATATACAAAGCCATCAGCTTATGTCGTCACATCATTTGTCATTAGATAACCTTATCTCAAAATTTATATACATATGTAGTTAAATTTAATTAAATCTTAACAAGTACTAGTGTAAATTTGGTGCATCATTATAAAGTCTGAAGTTAGAAGAGTTTGAATGATATATCATACCAAATTGATAATTAAATTTAAAGTATAATTAAAGCATTTGATTTAATCGGGTTAATTAAAAATTTAATGATCCAGAGCTGACTTCATAAGCAAATTTAATGTTTTTATGAAGTTCTGCTAATTTTTTTATTTACAAATGTGTTATTAAAAAATTTAGATATTAGTTATTCTTTTAAAACATGGGCAATGTCACGAAAACAACTTTCAATCACCTCAAATAATAACAAATAAAAAACCTATATAAAAATAAATGTGTCGCCCATTTACTAAGAATAGTACATATTCAAAAAAAATTGTATACATTAATATTAATGATAATAAATAATAAATTATTCTTACCAAATAATACTACCATATTAAATACTCAATGTTTACTTAATAAACAATTATAGACTCCAAAACTACAAAAAAAACATACAAGATAATAAATTAAAATTTAGGAATGTCTTAGGAGGGCGTGCCATGCCCATGTTTTAGTGCAACACAAGGGCGACACCTGAAGATCTCAGTAGCAAGCTACTGTTATAGACCTTCCCCATAAAAAATTAATTTAATATCGTATGAACCATTGGTTCATATATCAGATATTAAACTGATAAGAACAGATACTACACTTGATCTTAGCCAAAAGGCCGAGAAAGGTATGCATTGAAAAGAAACTGAAGGTCGATTATATACTACAACATCGAATGATGGTTTTCTATTGTAACTATGTGGGACTCAAGAGTGACTATGTATGATAGTTATCTGATGATGTACTGAATTGCGTTTCTTTTAAATATGTTTTAAACTATAACTATATATATTATATTATTTTAAAGTGTAATTGTTGTCAAACATTATTTATTATGATATTTTTAAAATTAAGAATAAATTTATTAGCAATAGTAATATATATACATATACATATATATAGATATATTCAAGAAGGCTGATTAACTACCAACACAGTTTTTAAGTACTTCAAGAAGGCTAATTAACTACCCAAACAATTTTTAAGTGTCTCAACTAATAACAAAACCTACTAATTAAAAATAGTTTTCTGAACTATTACTGATATTTAAAAAACACAAATAATTGTACAAAGGATTTAGAATAATAAGTACACAAATATAAATGGTTGAATAGTTTTTGAAAAATAATTTCAACAAAATAACATTTTTTTTATACGGTGATCTTACTATGATAAAGAAAATCCTAAGATATGTGTTCATTCTGAAGTGCAAAGATAATCTTAATACTTGTTCAGAAGGAATAGGGTCCTCATACAATTAAAACATAATACTTAAATGATTGAAATGAATAAGGCAAAATTAAATTCAGATAAAGAATAAACATTCAAATAAATATTTTACTTGCATTGGTAGGGTGTGCCAAGCCCATGTTATAGTGCAACACAAGGGCGACACCTGAAGATCTCAATAGCAAGCTATTGATGTAGATCTTCCCCTTTAAAAAATTAATTTAATATCGTGTGGACCATTGGTCCACATATCAGATATTAAACTGATAAGAACAGATACTACACTTGATCTTAGCCAAAAGGCCGAGAAAGGTATGCTTTGAATTGAAACTGAAGGTGGATTATATAGTACAACATCAACTGATTTCTATCTATTATAATCTGTGTGGGACTAAGTAATTACTCATTGACACATGCTTCTGTAGAACGAGAACTACATCAACTAAGCATTTCTGAGTGGCTGAGACAGGATATATTCCCAAATCCCTGTATCTAAGATTGTTATCTGATGATGCATTGAATTGTGTGATTGAAGAATGTGGTGCAAAAGAGACCACACCCACTTATACCCATCTGTATTCAAGCTAAAATGCACATAAATTCTTCATTCTCCCTGTAATTGGCTTGGACAACTTATCTCACATTTTGTGTAATTTGGTTGGAGCAAATGCCATCAAAACACATTTTTTGCTAAGATAGAGAAAATCGTCAAAGGCTTCTATTCCTGTCAAAATTAGGACATTTCACTTTTTGTCTTTACATCCAAATCAAATGATTATATGTGCATCAGGTAAAATACAAGACCCTGATGCATAAACAAGAGTAGGAAACCTATGAAAGAGGGGCAACAACACAGCGATATACTCTGCTAAAAGCATTGGCTAAACCATTGATCCATGGTGAAATCTAAATCATAGACACGCCATTAAATGGATAGTGGCTTAAAACTGGTGCAAGATTAAAAGATGTCTCTTGCCCCTTACCTCAAATAAGTAGTTTGCCTAATTGTAGCAGTTGCATGTTGCTCATGAAGTAAATTATGTGCATAACATATCATATAACAGTTTGAATCGATTTTAGATAAACGTTCTTGAAAGAACCTGAAACTGCAACACAATTGAACTTGTAAAATGTATCTCCCGAACACCATTTTGACTGGCCACCAAACAACAAAAAGCACTTCAAATTATATGGTATAAAAGGTGAATAACAAAATTGACCAGGTTCTTCAGTTGTGGCACAAAAAACCTTTATTATTACCTAAAGACCAATACCAAATATTAATAATTTCCCCAGCTACCCTCCAATTATTGCCTTCATCACTCTGCAGAAACCATGCATCTGCTGTGTCTCAGTAAGGGAAACTGATTGGTTCTTGTTGAATGGCTTTCTGAACTAGCTCGGCCTGCTCCTTAAGGTGAACCTTGAGGAAACCAGTAGCTGTTGCTGCAGAAGGAGCACGACCAACATATTTAACATCTTCATAACCTCCCCTACCTAGAACCTTCATAGAAGTTATAAGCCGGGGTAAAATATATGTGTATCCACCCATGTTCATTGGCTCTTCTTGACACCAGACAACCTCGGCATCTAGCAGAAACACAATAAGGTATAGTGTAAAATAACTATTACAGAAGACTATGTGTTATTAAAATTCTACCATTTCAAATGTATAATGCTCAAAGAAAATGTTTTGCTGATTATTTCACACTTGGTTCATCTTTCACACATCAAGAAATATCAAATACAATTCAATAATGGTCTGTTAATATGATTTCTTTGGCTTTTAACCACATTTATATGACATCTAGAAACTACACTAGCTGAGAAGTCACAAACAAGAAAAATTCCCACACTAACAACAGTAGTAGACCCTCAACCTTCAATGTGACAAAAATTAAAAAAATAGAATCCTTTTCAATAGGCCATTTTGAAAAGACATACTTGGATATCGTTTAAGCTCTCGTTGGACAAGATCATAAGGGAAAGGACAAAGCTGTTCCACCCTACATATTGCAACATCCTTTGCATCTTCCTTTGTTCGTTGTTCATCAAGTTCATAGTAAACCTGCAAGGAATATAAGACATTGATAGTTATAAAAGCATATTAGAAAACAATGATAAGTCATAGATGTAAAACATATATAGTGATTGAAGCACTGGATACAGTTAACATAGAATTCACCAGCTGTCAACATAAAATCCAAACACATTTGAACAGTAGTTCCAATCAGGATCACACACCTTTCCAGAGCAAAGTACTAAACGTCTGATACCCCCTTCAACATCTGAGTGATTATTTTGGTCTTTTATGAGGCGCTTAAATCTGGTTCCCTGTTTGTCAAAACCAGGGTGTCCTTGAACATCATCAAACTCAGATAAATTTGATCTGCAAACCTTACTACGAAGCAGGTTCTTAGGGGACATTACTATAAGAGGTTTACGGAATTCTCTATGTATCTGGAAGAAAACACAACGCAACAGTGAGAAAATCAAGTACCAAGATTCAAGTGACAAAACTAACATCAATTGGATCATGGTACCAACTACTAACCTGCCGCCTTAAAACATGGAAAAAATTTGCAGGAGTTGTAACATTCACAATCTGCCAATTACACTCCTGAATTTGTTTCCGAAGAGTAGGATCCATCTCAGGAATAGTATAAGGATAGTCATCAGCCATCTGCCAATAAATTAATGAAAACGTTTGAATACTATTAAGAGTAAAAACACATCAGATAAAAACTTCAAAAGCAAGCAACAAGAGACAATTATTATTTGTTTTAAGATAAAAAGCTCTTTTTGATGTCCTTCCCCTTCAATGAACCTCAAAGAACACACATTCATAAAAGTGCACCTGAAGAAAGCGTTCCAGTCTTCCACTTGAATGCTCAGGTCCCTGCCCATCATAACCATGAGGAAGTAACACAACAAGCCCTGTCTGACGGAGCCACTTAGACTCACCAGAACTCAAGAAATTGTCAAATATAACTTGAGCGCCATTAGCAAAATCGCCAAATTGAGCCTCCCAGATCACCAACGAATTAGGATTCTCCATTGAGTAACCCAATTCAAATCCAAGAACACCAAACTCAGAAAGTGAGCTGCATATTGCATGAAAGATTAATTAGTTAACATAACAGATTCATAGAAAACTATCTATCTTTTGTTAAACATGCATTTCTCAAAGCTTAAGACAGAAAAGAAACACAAATAGAAAAACAAACCTGTAAACCTGGTTTATTTTCTTTTTTATCAAAATGTAATATGTGTGTGTTAAAAGCATATTACCTGTTACTAACAGTAAACATCTCTTCATTTTGATTCATTATCACATGGTCAAGGGGGCAATATCTCTCTCCAGTTGTCTGATCATGAACTACAGCATGGCGATGACTAAATGTTCCCCTTTCAACGTCTTGACCACTTAACCGAACATGGTTTCCTTCAACAATCAATGTTGCAAAAGCTAGAGCCTCTGCAAAGCCCCAATCAATATCTTCCCCAGTTTCAACCATTTGGGAACGCTGTTCATAAATTCTCTTCACTGCTTTATGAGGAGTAAAATTTTCAGGTAACAGTGTCATTGCTTTCCCTACATTTTTCAAGATCTCTGGCTTCACACTGCACATGATAGACCATAGCTTTCAGCTTCTATGCTACAACAGAAAAGATTCAAGAATCATTAATATTAATTTACCATACCCAGTGTTCCGGATGCGTGAAATTTGTTCGGGTGACTTGAAACCAGACCAATATGCAGAAAGCCAATCTCTTCTTTTCGGAACATAATCTTTGCTAGCCAAAAATTCATCATTTAGAATTGATGTGACCTTTCTATGTATCTTATCAACATCTTCTCGTGTCAGCTCCCCAGATTCCAAAAGTTTTTTTTGGTAGATCTCAAGAGCTGATGGATGGTTTCGGATGACCTGATATAACCAAGAAAGTTGAAAAAACTGATGAACTAGTCAAAAGGAAACATGCACAAAGAGAAGAGCTAACCTTATACATTTTAGGCTGTGTGAAAGATGGTTCATCAATCTCGTTGTGGCCAAATCTACGGTAACACACCAAGTCAACAACCACATCCGAATGGAAAGTTTGACGCCATTCAGCTGCAAGTTCACAGACATGAACAACAGCTTCCACATCATCACCATTCACATGAAAGATGGGGGCATTTAAGGATTTGGCTACATCAGTGCAGTATTGTGAAGATCTTCCTGACTTGGGATCGGTGGTGAATGCAACTTGGTTGTTGAACACAATGTGTATAGTCCCCCCAGTAGTGTAATTTGGAAGAGCACTAAGATGAAGTGTTTCATACACCACACCTTGTCCAGCAAAACTACCATCTCCATGAATCAAAACTCCCATGTTCTTCATTCTGTTCTTATCATTTGAGTAATACTGCTTTGCTCGAGTTTTTCCAACAACAAGTGGGTTCACTGCTTCCAAGTGACTAGGATTTGCCACCAAAGACAAATGTATCCTCTTCCCACCCCTTGTTGGTCGATCATAAGATGTTCCCAAGTGATATTTAACATCACCAGTTCCTGTGTAGAGTCCAACTTCATCTGCAGGTTGACCACCACTAAACTCACAGAAAATCTGGCGAAGTGGCTTCCTAACTACATTCCCCAAAACATTCAATCTTCCCCTATGTGCCATTCCCATAACAATACTCTCAACCCCAAGATCAGAAGCCCGATCAAACATTTCTTTCATACCAGGAACAATACTCTCTCCCCCTTCAAGTCCAAACCTCTTTGCAGATGTCCACTTGGTGGCCAAGAAATTTTCAAAAAGTGTACTCCAAGCAAGCCTATCAAAAATAACCTCACGACGCTCCCGATTATACTGTGTAGGTGTAAGGGTCTCAATCCTATCCCTGAGCCAATTACATTTCTCACGGTCTGGTATGTGCATGTACTCATACCCAATGCTTCCACAGTAGGCTTGCTCAAGCCGTGTCAAAATGGACCTCAGAGTCTGCACAGGACGATTCTCAGACAAAAAACCAGACATCTTCCACACCCCTAAGAAGAATTCCCTGTCAAGATCAGCCTCAGTGAATCCATAAAAGGCAAGGTCTAACTCATCAGGGACTTTTCGTTCTTCCAGACCCAAAGGATCAAGCTTGGCTTTCATGTGGCCATTAACCTGGTATGCTCTCACCAGCAACAGCAATTGCATACTCTCCTGGATTGTTTGTCCAGAAATTCCAGGGGAGGTGGAAGCCTGACCCACAAAGTTCCTGAAGAAATTGTCCCAGGACTCATCAACACTGTTTGGATCAGCTTCCCAAGCCCTTTGAAGCTCCTCCAAATAGACACTACTTGTCCCATCCAAGAAGTTGTCTGTCAACTTAGAAAGGGGGACCGGGCGAGGTACACCAGCTGTTTGCTCTTTGAATTTGAAAACTGTGGTGTGGAAGTTTCTAATTCTACTTGTTGATGGAAGGATTGTGGTGGTCCTTTTCACACAATACCGTGCTCCACCTCCATAGAGATTTCTCCTAACTGCATCATGTTTTGCTATGCTGGAAGCAACTCTAAGCCATGCCATAACTCTCCCACCTCCACACTCTGCACAAGCAATCAAGAACTCTATTCACCAATAACAGTATCTCCTTAAACACTGCCTTAAGTCTTCATCACCCTTTCCTATGAATTACCAAACTAACCAAAAAAGGCACTAGTTCAACAGGAGATTGACAAGAAAGAGCAAATTATCTAAATCAGATATTCCACAAGTGTGGCAGCAAAGCAATCACTCACTAACAATGAAGATTGTTCTGAAATTTCTGTCCTGAGACTGAAGAATGCATCTTCCTAGAAAAATGTAATAATGACTGATAGTATAAAACCAAAATCACTACTGAGAAATTAAAACACGCATAGAATGAAGTGCATGAGCTATGGAAAGAGAAATACAGATGGCAGCACAATTACAGGGAGAGAAAAAGAGAGATTGAGATGAACAGTGTACATTGTTTTGTGGTGGTAACGAATGGAGTTTTGAAGTTTCAAATCAATGGCAAATTCAAAGTTTGTTTCCAGAACATGCTGATGCTCATGCTGTGCATCCATTCTTCTATATCTTCTTTCTTACTTTCTCATTTATTGGATCCTAAGTCCCACCAATATTACTTTATAATATATAATACTTTTTTTTAGAGTATTTTCTCTCACTTTCTAGAACCCGCTTTGAAATGTTGACATGTTGGAACTATTTGATAAGGTTAGATTTTCTCTTTTTTTTTTTAATTAGGTTTCAAAATACTGTAAATTTATTTCAAATATTTTCACATCCCAATACAATCTATGCAAAAAAAAACAAAAAAACTGAAGAGACAAAATAATGAACTGAATCCTTATATTAGTATATTTTGATGTTTTTATAACATATACTTAAAAATAATATCTATATTCAGTTAAAATTATAAATAAAACTCAACAATTCTCTTAATTATTTTATGAAAAGTGATTGACACCTTATGAGTAAATTATATATATTTTCCAATAAATATATTTATTAATAAAAATGTTGAGCTTAACTAATATTAATAAATTTTGATTAATCTTAACATATATGGATTACTTCAAAATCTATAATCTCATTTCCAAGGACTTAGTATTCTTGATTCTTCATGCAAATAGGGATATTTAGTCTTCAAATGATAGGACTTTTTTGCATGAAAAATCTTTTATGGAGATAAGTAATTCTTTAAATTAAGAGTGATTAGTATATAAATCATCAGTTAAATAGCCTAAGAATTATTATAAAACATAAAACAAAATTATTATTATTAAAAAATGGTAGAAGGTTTTCTTAAATATTTACTATCAACTTGAGAAAGGTGTAAAATGTTTTAAAATAAATTATTTCATTTTTTAAAACTATAAAGTATTAAGGGAGAGAATTATTATTTTAATATTTGCTAAACATTGTTTCTTAATTCTTACTTTTTAAAGTGGGTGACTTAATTCTTTCTTAATTTTTCTTTTAACATAACTCTCTTCATTTGACTTACTGTAACATAAATTAACTAATAAATAGTTTAATTCAAATTAATAATCAAGGCCAATAATCAAATCTTTAGAATATAATTGCAGGGCTTTACCCCTAAGGGAGCCCTTCCAGAAATTCTCGAAGGCCTAGGCTGAACCCAGGCCTAAGAGGGGGTTTGGAAATAGTTTTCAACCAGCAATAGACGCGCCTCGGTTAGAACCTCACTAGCTGCGTCATTGCCCCAAGC
>Ga0123342_1008671_pt1 | contig 12632 bp, 11 predicted proteins | sample Turbeawhitnodule_FD_89960 | JGI IMG/M metagenome (GOLD analysis project Ga0123342, IMG submission 89960) | Root nodule microbial communities of legume samples collected from Mexico - Turtle bean Mexico white nodule | ecosystem: Host-associated > Plants > Roots > Nodule | place: Mexico: Nepantla...
ATAAAAAAAAAAAAATATATATAGTTTATATGTGTATTTTTTATATATAAATTTTATTTTTCTCATAAAAAAAAAAAGAGTTGTATGTAATAATATATATATATATATATATATATATATATATATATATATATATATATTATCAATTTGTTTAGGACCACACTATATTTAGGTTGGACTACTTGTAGCTGATAAGTTAACTTATATTTTAGAAGGAAGCTATAAAATGAACTTTTAATGTTCCACAAATTGTTATTATATAAACTATCATATACAAAATACAAAATTATCTAATATTTTTACAATACCTCATAATTAAACAAATACTTGATTTAAAAAAAATGATATGACATCATAAAACTCCCTCTTAAAGTCTTATAATTTTTTTTATATAGAGATGCTATTAGTATTGAACTTTGAAAATTCTGTTGCTTTCCTAAGAATAGAACATAGTAATTAAATCACCAAATATTAAAAAAAATTCAAATATTATAAATATATATTTCAGTTTTTTAATAACTTCTTTAGCAATATTGCTTAAAATTTTAATGAAATCCAAGTTTTCCTTTTTTTAATCAAGAATAAAAATGTTAAAACATCATTATACTTATTTATATTCTAACTAGATGAGCATCATTCAGTATCAATAATTTACAATATTCCTAAAAACTCATGAAACAAAATACAAAAATGGGACTATATTAATATATACTAAAAATTGAATGAAAATGCACTTTTACCTTTTTAAAATGATTAATTTTGATTCATACATACTTTTTTTCTAAATAGTGTTATTGTCAGTTAGCAATAGTATTTAGAAATGTCGTACAAAACATGGTATATTTAGAAGTATATCACATGTTAGTAAATTAATAGTAACAGACCATTTAAAAAAATTTCAAAACTACCCAAAAAAAAAACACTAAAAATCAAATTCAATTATATTTAACGGATTAGAGTATAATTTACTTTTCGTTTTATCATCACAATTAAGTCTACGAATAATTTCTCTCTACTCAGTGATGAATCAAAGCAAAAAGTTAAAAAAATAATAAAATTACTCTTAATCATATTTATTAGATATAATTAAATATAAAAGTATTTTTAAAATGACAACATTAAATAACTTTTTGGAAATTGGAATTTATTTATATTTTAATCCAATGAACATGTTTTATTTATATAAGTGGAGAACAGATATTCAATAAAGGGTGTAATCGGATTAAAGTCAAGGTCAAAGTAATTTGACTAAAGGTCAAACTAAAAAATAACTTTAATTTTGAAGCACATTTTAAAATTTCTCAAATGGAAATGTGTAAATTTTTTTGAAGCATATTATAATATTTCTGGACAGAAATGGTAAATAAATTAATTCAGAAATGGGATAATGTTTTATATTATTGTTGGATTTGTCTTGATTATTTTAAATAAAAGTAATTTAGATAACCTATATAATGAATAATGGGTGTAGTTTTTTTTTATGTATAGTAAGTATTTTTTATTAATAATTCATAAAAAATATTTTATTCCCTTTAAATATAAAAAAAAACAGCTTTAATTTTTTATAAATGTATATTTTCTTAAAAGAATTGTTCTTTTTTTTCTTTCTAATATCTAAATACATTATTTTTCATTTTAAACTACTGGAAAATAGATAAGTCTGCAAACAATTAATGTGAGAAAAAGCAAAACCAGAGGGTGCATTTCAAAATTAGTTGAAGAGAAAACAAACAACTAGAAAAACTAAAAGTAAAATAATATTTGATTTAATCTTGTTTTTAGCTTTGGTTGAATCAGATATTACAGAGGTGGTGGTGAAATTATGCAGAAGCAGTGATGAAAAAAGGGTTTTTGTTTGTGAGAGGAGAATTGAGATGTGTTGTAAAGGAGTGCAGTAGGTAGTGGAAAGGGTTTTTGACAACTAATCCAAGTCTATGACAGTTGCTGCCAAAACCCTCACAACACCACACTTCACTGCATTGCTTCACACATTTTCACAGTCAGAGAGAGAGAGAGAGAGATAAAGACCCTAACCCTCTCACTTTCCTTTTATTAAATGAAACACTGTAGCTATGGCTCTATTTGTCGGATATTCGTGTTACACGCCTCCAAATCATATCAAATCAACTGAAAACCATTACTAACTTATTAATGCATATTTTATATAACCAATACATGCTACTATACACCTAATAGTAAGTATTTTTTTACCTTATACCTTGAAACTCATTAACCTATGTTGTAGGTTGAGTTGTCAGATTGTGTTTTTCTTGGAATTGTCTTTTTTTGGAGATAAAAAGAGAGAGAGAGAGAAAGAAACCTTGTTAATGATTGTTTGTTTATTTATCTTGTACATTAACTTATGTTGTCTAGGGGGAGGGCCTGAATCAATGATCCCCACAAACACAGTGAAACAAATTATGAATAAAGAAGATGAAAAATGAATAAAAGCTAAGGCAAAGCAAAGGAGAGTGAGTGTGGGGGAGTGTGGGTTCTGTACTGTCTTAAGCCTGTCCCCCCACCCAACACACATACACAATATCTCTCTATCTCTCTTCTTCTCACTCTATCTCTATGACTCTTAACAGTCTAAATCCAAAAGCCACTACCACATTGGCTTTTCTTGCCTTTTGCTTATGTGCTTCCTATGCAATTGTCTATGTCTGCTCCTTCTGCTCCCCCTTCTCAGTACCTGCAAATGGGGGTGGAATCATACGTTGAATTTCTTGTTATTATTTAATATTCTTCTCTCTTTCTACTCTCTTCCTTCTTTTCTTATCTTTAAATCCTGTCTGGGTATCCTTCTCAACATGACTTTTCTTGTTGTTTTCTGTTCATCCACTTCCACTCTCCCCTTGATTTAACACTGTGGTGCCCCTCCAAATATGAATTCTTTCTCATAAATTAACCTCCTTTCCGTGGTATTTATGCTTTCCACTTTCTGGGGTTTCCTTTTCTCAATTCCACTTGCTGACACTCTTTCCCTCCCTTGAAGCTGTGAATTTTCTGGTCGGGGTGTTTTGGTTGCTTGTTTGTACTTTTGCCTTCCATTTGAGTCTCTCAAGAGCCTACACCACTAGGTGTTCATGGAATTTGATCTGAACCATGAAGTGACTGAGGTTGAGAAAAATGCATTCTGTGATAGGGAATGTGAGAAAGATGCTGGTGTTAGTTGTTGGTCCTCTTCCACTTCTTCATCTTCTAGTTCCTCTTCAGCTCGTGTATCCTCTTCTTACCTTGAGCTTTGGCATGCTTGTGCTGGCCCCCTCACTTCTCTTCCCAAGAAAGGAAATGTAGTGGTCTATTTTCCACAAGGTCACTTAGAACAGGTTGCCTCTTTCTCTCCTTTCACACCAATGGAGATTCCCTCTTACGATCTTCAGCCACAGATCTTTTGCAGGGTTGTCAATGTCCAGCTACTTGTGAGTGCTGAATTCTCCTCTTAGATTCACTCTTGTTTTACTGAATTTCATTTTGACATGTTGCCATTTACTTGCTCCTTGCATTGCCTCTATTGTTCATTTTGTTTTGCTAAATTGTCACTTTCCGGAACAGGCCAACAAGGAGAATGATGAGGTTTATACACAGGTTACTTTGCTTCCTCAGGCCGAGGTTGGTTTTCATTTTGAAGTTATTTATGTTTTGGTGTGTTTCTAACTTGTTAGGGTTGGAATTTGATGCATCTTCAGGGGGGACTAGTTAATTTTTTAGCTTCTTTCATTGTTTAATTAGAAGAAGGGATATTTTCTGAGCTTAAAATGTTAAATGATGCACCAATTGTTCCTTTAAAGTATCACCTCAAATAATTCTGAATACACTGGATTCTTTTCAGTTGGAAGGGATGAATTCAGAGGGCAAAGAACTTGAGGAATTTGGAGCAGAAGAGGAGGGAGATGAAAGATCACCAACTAAATCAACCCCTCACATGTTTTGCAAAACACTAACTGCCTCGGATACCAGCACACATGGGGGCTTTTCTGTTCCTCGTAGAGCTGCTGAAGACTGTTTTCCTCCTTTGGTGTGGCATCTTTCAACAGCATAATATTAAGTATTAACACTTATAAAAAAGAAAATGAAAAGTAAAATATATCAAATTTCTTCCATAAGTTAAACTAAACTTTATGCATCTCAACTGTTGGAAAAGTTAGATGAGAAAGATTCTATTCAAGTGCAAAAATTTGATTGTATATCCTTGATTAAGTTGGTGAACTATCTGTTTACGTTTACTGCTACAGGATTATAAGCAGCAGAGGCCTTCACAAGAGCTTGTTGCCAAAGACCTGCATGGTGTGGAGTGGAAGTTTCGTCACATTTACCGAGGTAATGTAATTTGAAAAACTAGGTGTGAGGTGTGAGTATGTGACTTCATATATTGACTAATAAGGCCACATTTGATTCACATTGAGAATCAATTTATGACACTGTAGAACATTCTAATATAAAATTTGTGGCTAAAATTAACTTGGACATACATCTAAATCATGCTCAACTGTTCAAAATCAATTCTACTTAGATCTAAACCAAACACACTAATTGGTACAAAAAATCGATGTGGTAATATTTCAGGTCAGCCAAGGCGGCATCTACTCACTACTGGCTGGAGTATTTTTGTAAGCCAAAAGAATCTTGTTTCTGGTGATGCAGTACTCTTTCTAAGGTAATATATCTATCAGTATAAGTATGTTCATGTACGGTGAAAGTTTAGCTACTCTTGAAGCAGTAAGTGTGTTGTGGTTTAAAATCTCTTGCTGCACCTAAAATTCTCACCTTCAATTATTAATTATTAATAGTGGTCCCCCAATAATTTAGTAGAAAGCAATCATCAAATGCCAAAGAAGCATGGATTTTATTAATTTTCCCTTTTTCATTTGAATAATTAATAGGTAGTTTTTTAATGTTGTATTATTAATATTGGGGAGCTTACTTGTACTGTATAGTGCCAAAAATGATGGCCTTTTTTCATGAGAATCAATAATCTAAGTCTAACAAACTTTGAAAGCATGAAAAATGAATGATAATTATAATCTTTGAAGGCCAGTTAAATCTAACTAGAGGTTTCAAGTTCTAACAATCCAGTTTCAGATAAAGAAGAAACTATCTGTCATTTTTGTTACTGGCTAGTGCTTATGCATGACTTTGTAGGGGTGAAAATGGTGAATTGAGATTGGGAATCAGAAGAGCTGTTCGACCTAGAAATGATCTTCCTGAATCAGTTATTGGTAGCCAGAACTGCTACCCCAATGTCCTTTCTTCCGTGGCAAATGCAGTATCCACCAAAAGCAAGTTTCATGTTTTCTACAGTCCAAGGTACTAATACTGACTGATCATGTCTTGTTGTTTTGTAAGATGTATGAAGTTTTCACTACAATTATTTGTCCTTGGATTTTGATTATGAAACACTCTAATAATGTGGATGGAAGAATAGGGGACACTTTGATTTCGACAGACATGGCCCATGTCCCTTCTGGGAACTCAGATGATAATGTCTGTGGAGTTTACTTAACTAGCTTTGTTCCTCTGATTGACCTTCTCATAAATGATTTTTTTTTACATAGTCTTTAATTTCATAGGGACGTAATCTCTTCCTCCTTTGGTTGCTAACTCTTGATTGGTCTTTGACTCTGGCAATAAATTTGTAATGTGTTTGAATTTGACATAATACAGGGCAAGTCATGCAGACTTTGTTGTTCCATATCAAAAATATGTCAAAAGCATCAAGAGTCCACTGAGCACTGGGACAAGATTCAAAATGAGACTTGAAATGGATGAATCTCAAGAAAGAAGGTAGACTACAACAACATAATGATAAATATTTAGTCCCATGTCTTCCTTCAAAATGATTTTTGGGCTTCACACAGTATCAACTTCCTATCTTGCAGGTGTAACAGTGGCACGTTGATTGCAACTAGTGATTTGGATCCTTACAGATGGCCAAAATCAAAATGGAGGTGCTTGATGGTACAGTTCAATTTTGTTTCATTACTATGTTGTACCCTTTGTGATTTCGTATGTTTTCCCAACTTTGCACTGAAACATATGTTCTAGTAATCGTTTTTTGATTAACGAGGCACATAAAAATCCATGTTTCATCTCTTCATATTTCAGTTTGCAGTTTTGGAGAAACACATGAAGAACCGTGGATAAGAAATATTAAGTACATGTTTGTGATAGATGATTTTAAATATAATTATTTATAAAATAAACTGAATTAAACATATACTATAATTGAGCCTTTAAGTATTCTTAACATCAAACTTAATTATTGTGAATCCACTTTGTGAACCTCAGAAATCTAGTCATATTTCCCAACATTTCTACGTACTGTTTGCTAATTTTCGTGTCTAACTCTTAAATTGTTTTTACATATCATCACATCTAGTTATTATGAAGGTTGCATTAACAAACCACAGACAAAGCTAGGATAAATTAATTGAGTGAATGAACACATGATGATCTCTTCATTGATGTAAGCTTGCTTGACATGTAACAGGTCAGATGGGATGAGGATTTTGAGAGTAATCATCAAGACCGAGTATCTCCATGGGAGATTGATCCTTCTGCTCCTCTGCCCCCCTTGAGCATTCAGTCTTCCCCAAGACTGAAGAAACTGCGGACAGGTCTACAGGTTGCCTCACCTAGTCACCACATCACTGGTATTAGTCCTACCACTAAATTATAATATGATTTTGTTTGGAAAAACTTCTCTATAAGCATTTATAGAAAAGAACATAAGAAATAAAATGTATTGAGTTTTTCATGGGCTAAAACTAACTTATGCAGGCTAATTCTTAGAGAAGAAGTTAAATGAAAAGAGCTTTAACAAAAGTTAAGCTTATAAGATGATGGCTTTAGTTTATGCAAGATACTTAGTTCATTTTACCTTCTTATTTTCTTTTAATATAAGTATTCATAGAACAATTTATCCAAACAAGACTAAGTCTGAAATGCTTTTCTGTTGTTAACTTGATATATCCCATCCTAATCATCCTCTTCTTTGTTTCATTTAGCAGCACGAGGCAGTGGGTTGGTGGGCTTTGATGAGTCTGTAAGATCACCCAAGGTCTTGCAAGGTCAAGAAAATACTGGTTTTGTGTCACTCTACTATGGATGTGACACGGTAACCAAGCCACTAGGTTTTGAGATGAGCACTCCGAGTCATCCAAATCTTGGATCAGCTGAAGTAAGAAAGGTTACCTCTTCTGAGCTTAGTAGTGTTCACCCTTTCAGTTATGCAGGCTTTGTGGAAACAAACAGGTTTCCTAGGGTCTTGCAAGGTCAAGAAATATGTCCATTGAAATCTCTGACAGGAAAGGTTGATTTGAACCTTGGTGCTTGGGGAATGCCCAATCTGGGTTTCAACCTCCACCAGGCAACCAAACCCAACTTTCAACCTACATTGTTTCCTTATGGGGACATTCACCAAGCTGGTCAAGCTAGTTTGTTTTGCTCAAAATCCACCACTTTCCAGAGAGAGAATGTCCCATTTAATAAACCATCCACTCAGGCAGGAATCATTGTAAATGAAGTTGGACGACCAGAACTCCCAAATGAGCATAAGCTGCAGGACAATCTTTCTGCTGCTGCTTCATTAGGGGCTGCAAATATGGGGGTTCCTAATGACAATAATGTCCAGGGAAAAGTAAATGCCTGCAAACTATTCGGGTTTTCTTTGTCTGGGGAAACCACTGCCCAAAATTTACAGAACTCTGCTAAAAGAAGCTGCACAAAGGTGAGGGATGATGATAAGAAAATTATGTTATGATATACCTTTTTCTCTCTCAAGTTTTACACACGTATATGACATACACTAAATGAAGGTTCACAAGCAAGGCAGCTTAGTTGGAAGAGCTATTGATCTTTCAAGACTGAGCAGCTACAATGATCTGTTGAGTGAACTAGAGAGACTATTTGGCATGGAAGGCCTCCTAAAAGATCCTGACAAAGGATGGAGGATCCTCTACACTGATAGTGAGAATGACATAATGGTTGTGGGGGATGACCCATGGCAGTGAGTATTCTTCTTCCTGGACTCAAATCAACACTTGAAAGAATGCTGTTTTTTTCCACCTCTTAATCAACTATCAATGATCATCACCTGTTTCAATATGTACTTAAACATGATATCTCTTGTATTCTATTATATGTAAGCTATCTATTGTCAAATTATTGTGATGTGCTTTCTAGGTGACATTAAAATAATTCCCATGTGGCTGCAGTGAGTTTTGTGATGTGGTGTGCAAGATCCATATATACACCCAAGAAGAGGTGGAAAAGATGACAATTGGGATGATCAGTGATGACACTCATAGCTGTTTGGAAGAGGCACCAATCATTACGGAGGCTTCAAAGTCTTCCTCTGTGGGTCAGCCAGATTATTCTCCAACAGCAGTTAGAGTCTAAGTTTCAGGGTTGTCTTAGATATTTATTGTGCTGGTCCTGTCTCTGTACAAGATTAATCTACATATGTTTTTATGATGTTACTACCCTTTGAGCTTGTAGGCCCAGGAAAAAATTGCATGGTCAGCGCTAAAAAGACTGACAATTAAGTGCACTGAAGTAGCTAAATAAGGGCCAGTCTTGCATCATAAAATAAGCCATTATGGCTTGAGTTACGTACTCTGGAATAATGGTGATGGTGATGGTTTCCAAATCTTCCACCATGGTTGCGTGCTATTACACTGTTGGGAACCCTCTTTGAGGTGTGATTCGCTTTTGATATCCCAAAACGCTTAGGCACTCTTGATATGCATCAATTAATATATTTTTTCATGTAAGTACATGAAGAAATTACTCAATAAAAACCACGTTATTTAACCTTAACATGTAATCCCTCGTCCAATATCAAACACATTACTGTAGGCATCAAATTACGAATGTTAGACCTGTTATTTTTTTTTTATCCGACCATTGTTTTAGCATTATTTTCCAAGGAACATTAGAATTCTGGTTTTAAACTAATTTAGTTTAGTCAAATTTTGATAACAAATGGCTTGATATACTCTAACAGTTATTAAGATAACAAACTCAAGTTGTAAAGCATGAATGGTTCGTTTCTTGTCTGAATGTTGTGATTTGACTATCTCACATGAAATACTTAGTAACATCATTGTGAAGAGCTTCAAAGCATACAAAAATATAACATGGAAAATTTTATTCCTTGGACCAATGATTAATTTTCGTTATTATAATTCTCGTTTGATGACTGTAACATTAGTTTCATCCACATCCCAAGGGATCAGCACTATCCAAAATCCAAAAGATTAAAATCGTGTAAGGTGCAAGGAATGGTGGCATGTTATTGCTCCTTGAAGAGCTCACGTCCAATAATCATTCTTCTGATCTCACTAGTTCCTGCCCCAATCTCGTAGAGTTTGGCATCTCTCAGGAGACGACCAGTAGGATACTCATTCACGTAGCCATTCCCACCTAAACACTGTATAGCCTGCACATTTGGTGGGGTGGGGTAAGCACTAAAAAATGATAAAAGAACAACAGCAGAAACTATATCTGATGCAAGCAACTTATTTACCTGCAAAGCAACCTGGGTTGCTCTTTCTGCTGCACAAAGGATGGCTCCAGCACAATCCTGATAGCATAATGAACAGGCAAACAAGGAAGGTGAGAACTGGCAGTGATTTGGATATTATGATGGAGTACATGTGTGTGTCTCACATCGAGTAATATGAAATGTTTGGAGAAATATTTAATTGTTTGGTTCTCCCTCCCCCCGTTAATAGTTAGCTTTTAGTGAGGTAGGTTTCCTAATTGTTTCAGTGTTTATCAAAGGAGGAGAATCAAACATCTAAATACTTCACACAACATTTCATGTTATGTTACTCAATATATGATTACGAAGTCCATTATATCCAAGTTTCTATTGAAAAGAGTAAAAGTGTAATGAACCGAAATATTATAATTGAGTTCAGAACAAATACAGAAATAAATAAAAAAATCAAGATTTATTATTTTACACTTTTAAACCATATCATGACAGCATCACAATGTTACTACTCGCAGATGCCACTGTATTCATGTTATACTATATAAAAATAGACCCAAAAACAATTAAACAGGTGAAAAAAAAGGAGTGTAGACCAAAAAACAATGTTTAATCCTTTCTTGAAATATATGGAAAAATATGAATGTAGCTACATAAACAGAAAAAAAAAAAAAACAATGATGAAGCTTAATAGAACTAATTTAACAAGATAAAAAATGTGGATGCACCTTTGGGTCAACCTTTCCATTGTCACAGTCTCGAGCTACAGAATACACATAAGACCTGAAATGAAGAATGTTATCTACGGCTATGCAAACTTATTTAGAAAGTGAAAGGAGCACCATGGCATTGGAATCTTATACCTTGAGGACTGTAATGCAGTATACATGTCAGCAGTTTTCCCCTGTAACCAATCGATAAAGTGGTTAGCTAAGATTCATGTACTTAAAAAATGTGCAGGATAATTGAAAAAAAAAAATATGTTGTTCATAGGAAACCTGTATAAACTGAAACTCCCCAATAGGACGACCAAACTGCTCTCTTTGTCGAACATAAGGAAGAACAACATCAAGACATGCCTGCATAATACCCAGAGGACCAGCTGCCAAAACAAGTCTCTCCAGATCCAGCCCAGACATCATGACATATACTCCTGAAACACAGAACAAGTGGTAATGGCTGATACTTGACAGTCAACAAATAACAGAATTTACATTGTAAATAGAGAAGAGAAAACAAATGGCTTTGCTTTGGATATTTTAATTTACACAAATTTATGAGTCAAGTGTACTTGGAAAATGGTGCCACTAAAAATCAATTCTGGTTCAGAATTAACAAAAATAAGAAAATAAGAAATATGCTGTTTTCTTTGTTTCTTTACATTACTGGTAATGAAAAGAGAAAGGTTGACATGATGGATCAATGTCGGAATATGAATTACTGCCTATTATAGAAGATAGTGATCCTCAGCTTCTGCAAGTAGAAGTACAAGTGTCTTTCAATATTAGAGGTTTTTTAATGAGTACTTGAGTTCAAATGCAAAAAAATAACTTTTTCTTTAAAAAAAGACAACTTAAAGTCAAGATCTTTTTCTTTAGTCTACCCAAACAAGCCTTCTTTAGCAACATAAAAATTATTTCACTTCAAAAATAATAAAGACTGCACTAGCAATACCTTTCCCTTCTTTCCCAAGAACATTTTCTTCTGGAACAAAGCAATTCTCAAATACAAGCTCACATCTGTCCCCAGAATCCCATTTTATCAGTAAAAATAGGGGAAAGTGGTTAGGAATGGAATATACAGAGGAAATTTCTCACAAAACATGCATACATACGTATCACTTCCTCGCATCCCAAGTTTGTCCAATTTCTGGGCAGTACTGAATCTGTATGTAGTCAAACAGAAACAATGTTAGATTTTTCTCTTTCATCTTGACTTTCTACACTAACCAAATGATCTATCATTCAAGGGAGGCTTTATCCTTTCAACCAGGTGAGAATTGCAGTGTCTTCGCATATAAATTGCATGCATGTTATTTATGAGTGATCACAAGATTCATCACAGCTTTTTATTTCTGCATCATTTTTCAGAAAGGAATTTTGCAAGCTGTATACTCACTTGGGGATCAAATTTGAACTATAAGATGTTAAGAGGATCAGATACTTTTTATTTACATTACTTCTATAACACATGGCAAGTCCCACTAAACAAGTCTAGTGTTGAGTGTACATGAGAAAAACTTGGTTTAAGATATAATTTAAAAACAATTAGTTTGAGAAGCATCACTTGTCAAAAGGTGAAATCATAGCTTAAAATCATGTGCTTTATCGTTTCATTGGCCACAACATGTAGTCACATTATTTCCTATGAATTAATGAAGTTCAAATACAGAGGTTTGTCCACTTAATATTGTATAACTTGTTGTCAATGTTTAGAACAATTACCCAGACATTCCCTTCTCGATGATAAATGCAGTAATGCCTTTTGACCCAGCAGCTATGTCTGTTTTAGCATAGACAACCTGATTCAATTAAACACAATCAAATAAGTGCTATGCATTCTCAGCATATGTCTGAATTATATTAAGATCTAGTTTTATATTAAATGAGTATCAATGTTTCCTCGTACATAGGTAAAGAAACTAATCAAAAACACAAAAAAATGATTTTCTTAGATCCACTGGATAAATAGAAAATATGTGATCCACATTAAATATAAGTTCCGATGGTGTACTTGGAATCCAGGCCTTATGATAACATACTTAGCTTAGCATTTTCTTCGTTACACATTTAGTGCAATAAGGTCTTCCGTACACTTTTGTATTAAGGGAAGAAGTTATTGAGTATGAATTAAGAAAATAGAATGAGATTCAAGAGAATCAATCTGCATTTATACCAAGAAGATTACAATAGAATCTATTTATCTTCTATGGGGGTTGATAGAAAGCAACCAAAGCAAAGATAAAGAATTTTCTATGGTTTTTATCAACATACAATAAGCATATTATTTTGTGCAAAAGTAAGTGTTGTGAACGGCTTTTGAGAAAAAAAAAAAAAAAAAAAAATTTTAAATAAAAACAAAAGATAAAAAAAAAAAAAATAATTATTTTAAAAAAAAAAAAAAATAAAAAAAA
>Ga0123342_1008672_pt1 | contig 12630 bp, 5 predicted proteins | sample Turbeawhitnodule_FD_89960 | JGI IMG/M metagenome (GOLD analysis project Ga0123342, IMG submission 89960) | Root nodule microbial communities of legume samples collected from Mexico - Turtle bean Mexico white nodule | ecosystem: Host-associated > Plants > Roots > Nodule | place: Mexico: Nepantla...
CCGCCTGATCTGTCGGTGGTCGCTTGGTTACTGACCACCGATCACCATTCTGGATGATCGTCTCCCTGACCTCTCTGCCACCTGGTCCACGTGTCACCCTGCGAGTGGTCCACGTGGTTCTCTCCTGCTGACGTCATCGACTACCGATGACCGATCGGATCAGGACACCTTATAATAGTGCTGGGAAATCTAAAGTTTAAACTTTAAGTAAGGGCACGTTGCCCTCTAGGTGATATGTTTTTCGGTCGTGATTCTCTCTTTAGGCGATGAGTACGTCAATCTTAGGGTGTCATCTTGGCCAAGCCTAGCAAGAATGGCATGAATGATGATTCTATTACCAAAATTTTGAGAGCTTGAACAACAACTAATCTTTAAATTCTAGAACTCATTTCTTTTGTATCCTACATCTCCTTCCAATTAGTTTTCCATTACTTAAACTTATTCAATAAACACTAAAAAGGAAAAAAAAATCCCTATAAATTTGATTCGGAAAGAGACATTTGAATTCATTGATTCAAAGTCACTATATTTAACAAAACAATTCCTGATAATATATTAATACTATGTGTACATTGCACTTTATTTTATGTATTATATTAGTTACAATAATTTGAAAAGTATTTAATTTTATATCATAAATTAGAAAATGTTTAGAGATTTAGATTTTTATTTATTTTTTCATTTTCACAATTAGATATTCTAAATATTCTCCTTTTATGTATTAAATTAATTATAATAATTTGAATAATATTTAATTATATCATAAATTAGAATACACTATTTGGAGATTTAGATTTTTACTTTCTTTTCATTTTCGCAATTACACCTCTTTGTTGTCTTATTTAAATGTACATTGATTCTCACTAAATCATTTCCAATTACTCTCTTATTATCTATTTATGTTTATATCATATTATATTATAACCGTGATCCACAAATCTTCATACCATTTCACACTAGTTTAAATCAACATATATTATGAAACATAGAGAGGATCTTTCATATGTTTATCAAATCCGCTTACATTGTTTTATATATAATAAATAAAATAATAAGATAAAAAAATAAATTTAACAATCTTACTCACTTACATAAATATTTTCCTAAAATAATGTGTTAAAATAAGTGTAAACGTTCTGATGGAGCTTTAGAATAAAAATATTTTTTTTTTCAAAATTCAAGTTTAATTTAATGAGTTAAACTTGATAAATTAATTAAAAGTTTACTTTGAAAAAATTATTTAAATAGTTTAAATATATTATTTGGCTATACTTAAGAAAAACTTTTGACTACATACGTATTAATGTTATTATAAAAGTTAACTATTCATTATTATTGTTATTGTTACATATAGTATATAATTATATAAAATAAAATTATTAAATAATGCCACATTCAATATTAAAACGCAATTACTAATTATTTTAAGATAATACGTGCTCAAATTAGTGGTAACATTTTTTTTTCTTTAAAGAGCTTTAGTAAAAGAAATTAATTTAGAAATTGATTTTGAAATAATTGATATAAATATTTTAAACATAATCTTTAGAATAAACTAGTATTAAACGCTATCATAAAAACTTAACTACTTATCAATACTAAAGGCTATTATTAAATGTTACACTCAATTCTCTTTTCAAATTAATAAAATCTATTGAGATTTTTATTATAGTAAATGGAAAATAATTACACCACCTACATGATGATAAATTGTAGTCAAATCCTATTATAAAATGTAATAAAAGAGTAAATACAAGAGGAAAAACTTGTTTGACGGTAATAAATACGAAATATATATCATAACTTTTAGTAGAAATGGGTTGTCAACGGATATTATAATATTAATCTCATCTCACACATCCTCATTTATATAAAAATAATTATTTAATTAAAAAATTCTCATATATATTAATACAATTATTAAATTTATACTTGGTTTTTTAATTATTATTATTCATTAGACATATTTAAAAGAAAATATTAATTGTATATATTAATATAATTTTAAAATTATTCTATATGTTAATAATTAAATATTAGTATTATGCATTCATTGTAACTTTGTTTTATACATTAAATTAATTTTTTAATAAAATTTAATTTTATATTATAAATTAGAATAGTTAAAATTTAAAATTCATACTTTTTCACATCTTCTCAAATAAATATTTAAAAAATCTCTTTTTCTCTTAAATATTAATTTCAAACAATTCTCCGAGTAAGTTATAAAAGACTTTCTTATTAAATCACAATTAAAATAAATATTTATTCTGCAATATACACAACTACAATATAGTATTTACATATATCATATAAATATAGTTTTTAGTTGTTAAATAAGATTAAAAGTATAAACAATAAAAACATTGGTCCATGATATTTGACTGAATGCTTTATTAAGTATGATGTTGTGTTGAAAACCATTAGTGATGATAAAAATGGTTTAAAAGATAAGATTAAAATTCCTTGACCTAATTGAAGGTTTTGTAACAGCTAGGCGATAACAGCTGTGAAACTGAAACGTCCCCATAATTAGGAGTGTGAGGGAAAGAGATAGACATAGAACTGTCTCTTTCTCTTGAGACTTGGTCAGCGCTATGTCAGGTCACTCAAGAGTTCCAATAAGTGCATGTTTAGATGCAACCCTTTCTCTGTTTCTTACCCTCCTTCAAATGCAACTCATGTGATGCACCACCATCTTTTTTTTTCTCTCTCTCTTTCTCTCCCTCACACACACACCCCATTAGAATAATATTCAAAACTTATTGTATTATATTCCCTCTAAACCAAACTGCTAAACACAGTATGAAAACTGTATAATAAAACACTAACTCAGCCTCCTCTTCTCTGCTCTCTCTTTCTCTCTTATTCTAATAATCTGATTCATTCTCACACCACTATTATATTATCTAAATTGGTTGGTGCTGGTGTTTTTTATTATGTTTGTTTGTTCTTGTTTTGTCTGCATTTGAGCCTCTTCATGAAAATAGTTTTTTTTTTAAAAAAAAAATACATATTTGAAAGAGAAAACAAAGTATTAGGAGTTGTACCAAACTCTCTTCTTTGCCATAACTACTTTTATTATCCTTAGAATGGACTAGCTTGAACAGGGGAGGGTGTTGATTCATCAGGGTGGTATTCATTTTCCTTTGACCATCTCAGCAAAATTAAAAATTTAAAGGTTGTTTTTTTCTGAGACATTCCTTGATGGATCTGGAGTCTGTGATCTACAAAAACTCGGTTAAGGTATGGCATGTTGGAGCATACTTCTCAGTATTATATGTGAAAAAAAAATTATGTTTTACGTAACACTCATCACACCTTGCAGGATGGATCATGGAAGACAGTATTAATATTGGCTTATCAGAGCTTGGGAGTTGTGTATGGCGATTTAAGTACTTCCCCACTTTATGTTTACAAAAGCACTTTTGCTGAGGACATTCAGCATTCAGAGACCAATGAAGAGATATATGGAGTGTTGTCTTTTGTGTTCTGGACTCTCACACTGGTTCCACTCCTCAAGTATGTCTTCATTGTGCTCAGAGCAGATGACAATGGAGAAGGAGGGACTTTTGCTCTATACTCTCTGCTATGCAGGCATGCTCAGGTGGGGTTGTTGCCTAATGTTCAGCTTGCAGACGAGGAGCTAACTGAGTACACCAAGGATGGAACAGTCCCAATGGATAAGAAGAATGTTGGGTTGGGGTTGAAATCGGTGTTGGAGAACCGCAAGGTTCTGCAGAGGGTGCTGCTTGTTCTGGCTTTGATAGGGACTTGCATGGTTATTGGGGATGGTGTGCTTACACCTGCTATTTCTGGTACTGGGTTTGCAATGTTTTCTGTGTTTTGGTCATGGCAAAGGTTTAAAACTGCGGTCGTGGTTTCTTCGCAATCTTTCACATAGCGGGAAATTGTGGACAAATGCAATCCGCAATTGGGGAGATCCAAGAAACCATGATGCTGCAATCTTTGACCATTTTTAAAGCATTGTTTTTAACATGCAGTGATGGTTGTTCTTCTTGATGACTGAATTATTTGGTTTTTGGTTATTATGCAGTTTTCTCTGCCGTATCAGGCTTGGAGCTTTCTATGTCTAAAGAACAGCATAGATGTAAGTTCCTTTCTGAATACAAGTAATTGATCCATTTAGTCTCTTTCTATTATGTTTTGTTTGAGATCAATTTTAAGTCTAGTTTGTGGTTAGCCTCTAATGAACACGAGAGAGCAGTATGCAACAGGGCTTGAATATTTAATTGAAGAAATATATTTTAATTTTAATAAGCTGCAAGTTGGTTTGAAGTTTAATTTCAAATACTGTATATTGCAATTGGAAACACATATATAATTATACTATTTGAATTGGATTAATCAGTTCAGAATTCAATTTTGATTAGTAGATTGCAAAATGCTTGGCATCTGGAACTATTCTCTGGAATATCTTCTCAAGAATTGTGATACTAAACATTTAGAATAGTTCTAATGCTTGCATCACAATTTATTGTTGTTGACTTGAGCAAAGGATTTTTGCTCTTTGAATGGCATATATGCTGAATAGATATTGATCATGAATGTTGTTAGCTACGACAATATTTTTTTGTTTAATTCAATAAAACTTATTTGAACTTTTAAATGCCTTCCCTTTTTATGTTAACTATAGCAAAGCGTACAAGTTAGTGGACAAAAAGGGAGAACCAAATGCCTCCAAGTGCATGCATTATTGTGGGTCCCATAAATATGTAATCAGGGCCAACTTCCTTGTTTTGATCGAAGTCAAATCAATGTCATGCTAAAATTTATATTAAAATAAATAATCCCTGCCAACTTGGTAATATTGAATATATAATAAAGTTTGTGGTTAAGGCTAGCACAGAAGAACTGAGAACAGTAATTTCTTTATTAATTAACTTTCATTAGAATATGATATGAGCATAGGATTGGAGGTAAAGAGCAGTGTGGTATGGATAAGGTTTTGAAATAAATCATTATGGATCAATCTGGAACAGTAAAGTGATTATCTGATTGGATGACAAAATTAGGTAAGAACACTAGTAAATTTGTCATATACAGTGGATACTGGTCCACTCTGAATAAGTAATGATGATCCAGGTACTCTTCAACTTAATTGAAACTTACTCTATCTGTACTATAATCGTTGCAGTGTCTTAAACACTAAAATCAGTTGGGTTTAGTTGCTGGACTTCCATTTGTTCTTCTATGGTCATTTGTGATTCCCATAAAATGTTTGCAAGTTTGTGCTTTTGGTACAGGGTAATACTAATAGTATGTCTTCTTTAATAATATGTTCTCTCACCTTGAGCTGCATACTTTCAATTGGATGACTTATGGCCAGTTGTATATAGATCTCATTCCATAGCATTATTCAACCTTTTCCAGATGCATTCAAAGCATACTGTAGTTTATACTTTGTTGTTGCATTAGTAACTTTTCAACACACAGAAATCAGAATATGTTGACTGTGTGTCAATTGATTTTTGCTATACTTCTTCAGTTTCTGAAAATTCGGATTCCAATTCAAATTTAACTAGTCACTGGCTTTTTACATGAGAATATTACTGACTATCTAAATCATGTGGGTCTTGATTGTAATAATCTTACACTCTTTTTATAACCCTAGAGTGTCATATGTCTATATTCAAACAATTCTATTATCACTATACATTTGCCTTTTCCTTTGGAAATACAACATTAAAAAGAGGGGATATTTTAAGATATTCTAAGACTGGTTAATGATAACCACCTCCTGTTTCATAAATTAATCACTTGGGCAGTTTTAAGTATAGTATTATTGTCCAGCACCTTGAGAAGTTGACTGAACCGAAAGTAGTTAGTTATCCTGGCAAACAAAGAGGTCCATACATTAGAGTAATAAAGGTCTCTATTTTCTAATCAGAATGTACTTGTTCAAGTCAATCTTATAGATTCTAATATTTGTGTGTTGTTTTTAGGTGGCACAATCTACTGTTAGACTTGTAACTCAATTTCTTATTATATATCTAGACATAATTCTGCATTTCCTGAAATATAATTGGTTGTGCAGATGTTGAAGTACCAGTTGCTTGTGTGATACTGATATTTTTGTTTGCGCTTCAACATTATGGAACACATCGCGTGGGGTTTCTATTTGCTCCTGTTGTGTTGACCTGGCTACTATGCATTAGCTGTATTGGTATGTATAATATCTTACATTGGAACCCACATGTTTATGAGGCTCTCTCTCCATACTACATGTTCAAATTTCTGAAGAAGACTCAAATGGGAGGTTGGATGTCCTTAGGGGGAATTCTACTATGTATAACAGGTATATAGTAAGTGTACTTCACAACTGCTATATATGTTTTTGACAGATGTTTTAACTTCCTCTGATGTTTTCCCTCTTGTGTTTCAGGTTCTGAAGCTATGTTTGCTGATCTAGGACACTTTTCGCAGTTGTCGATTAAGGTGCACAATTGAAACTTTTGAGGGGAATATTCTTTGGAGATTTGGATTTCAAAACTATCTCTGGGAATATTAGAAGGGAAAAGATGTTTGTCTGATATAAAATATGTTATTGTTCTAAACAACTATTATTATAATCAGAGTTTATACTAATTGAAGTTGATAGCATCATTTCTAAATTGAAACTAAACTCTTAATTTACATTCCTCATTCAAGAAATCAAGAAATTCTTTTGGTTCTAAAATAATTTGTACAAATCAAGTTCCCTGAATAATTACTTTTCGTTTTCCTACTTAAACAAGTCAACTCTTAATGATTGAAAATATTTGTCTTCTAGTAGCGATCTTTGTAATTTCTTATTTGGATGATGAAGGAGATTTGAGAAGCGAAAGCATTAAAGAAACTTACGAGGAGTTTCCATGAATTGAAGTGGAGTTAGAAATTTATGAGAGTGAAAGGTGAGACCAACTCACTATGAAAGAGTATAAACTAAGTCTTGAAAGAGACTAACCTGGGGAGAACTTACGAACAAGTAGAATGGTCAAAAATGGACAACATTTCAATACTAATTCCAAATTAAAAATCACAAGAGATGTGCACTTCTATTTATAAGAGTTTTGGAGGTCTAAACTAAGAATTCTAACCTAAAAGCTCTCCATTAACAAGGTGACAAGTGGCGTCACATGTTCCATACTCACGATCCTCTCAAATAAGAGGTTGACAAATGTCACCTCTTAATTGGACAAAAAGCCTACAAAAGATAGACAAAAGCACAATTAGATGCATATGTGCTAATAAATCCTCGACAAAGTTCTAGGTTTTCATCCTCCTTATTATAAGGGTGTTGCGATGGAATGATTTTCCAACGCTTAAGGTCAAAAGTTAGTGCTAGATTTCACCTGTGTAAAAAAAATTACTAAATAGAATACGGGTTAGTGATTTTGGTGGCTGGTTTGTCCATAAATTCTGAGATTCCCTTGTCTTCATGCAATGTATTGATAATGTAATTCAGTACCTTTTATGCTTGACCTTCTCATTATCTTTCTACTACTTTTTCAAATGCTCTATTTTATAGAGTAGGGAAATCCTCTCCTTTATGTGCTAGTAATGCAACTGTATTGTTTTTCGATTGTTAATGAATATGAAGCTTTGGGGGATGTTTCTCAATTAGAAGCTGTAGGGAAATAATCAATTACATTAACAGAAAACCACTTACCTGCAGATTGCTTTTACCTTTGTGGTGTACCCTTCTCTAATTCTTGCATATATGGGACAAGCTGCTTATCTTTCCAAGCATCATGCTATTGAAAGTGATTACCGAATTGGGTTCTACGTATCTGTACCTGGTAAGATCTATGTTTCTCACAAAGGGCACATATTTAAAGAATGATTAAGCTTTGACTATTTGGCTTACTCTTCCTTTTGAATTTGTTTTAGAGAAAATTAGATGGCCTGTTCTTGCAATAGCCATACTTCAAGCTGTGGTTGGAAGTCAAGCTATCATTACAGGTACTTTCTCAATAATCAAACAATGTTCTGCCATGGGATGCTTCCCCAAAGTCAAGATCATTCATACATCATCAAAGGTACACGGCCAGATTTATATCCCAGAGATCAACTGGTGTTTGATGCTACTTTGCTTGGCTATTACTATTGGATTTAGAGATACAAAACGCATGGGAAACGCATCAGGTACGCTTTCTCCTGATGCACACCATAATTTATATGTATTCTAAACTAATTTTCTTTTCTCTTTACTCCCTTTCCTCTTTTGGTAGTTAAATTGAGTGGACATCAGTAGTTCAACTTTTTCCTTACTACTTGATGGAATGAATCAGTATGATGTACATTGGTCTGAAAACATCAGATCATTTCAAATACCCGAAAGGATTAGTTCGGTCCATTTGCATTTTTCAACAGATTCGAGATTAATATCTCACGGTGTTATTCTGATTTTAAAAAAACCAGTATATTAAAAGTATAGAAATCCTGATACTGTTTTTAATGGCTTTTAATTTTGATACTGTTTGGATGAACAGGCTTGGCTGTCATAACTGTGATGCTGGTCACCACTTGCCTAATGTCTCTAGTTATTGTGTTATGCTGGCATAAGAGTATTTTCCTAGCCATTTGCTTCATATTCTTCTTTGGGTCCATCGAAGCACTATACTTCTCTGCATCCCTGATCAAGTTCCTTGAAGGAGCTTGGGTACCCATTGCCCTCTCCCTCATATTTCTTATTATCATGTATGTGTGGCACTATGGCACACTTAAGAAGTATGAGTTTGATGTTCAAAACAAGGTGTCCATCAACTGGCTCCTTGGTTTAGGCCCCACTCTTGGAATTGTGCGGGTCAGGGGAATTGGCCTGATACACACTGAGCTTGTGTCTGGGATCCCAGCTATTTTCTCTCATTTTGTCACCAATCTCCCAGCTTTTCATCAGGTTGTGATCTTCCTTTGCGTTAAATCTGTGCCAGTGCCACATGTGAGACCTGAGGAAAGATTCTTAGTTGGTAGAATTGGCCCAAAAGAATATAGGTTGTATAGATGCATAGCACGGTATGGTTATCGGGACTTTCACAAGGATGATATTGAGTTTGAGAAAGATCTTATTTGTAGCATAGCAGAATTCATTCGGTCAGATACTTCTGAATCCGGCCCAGGATTTGAGAGTTTTGAAGACGACACAAAGATGACAGTTATTGGCACCTCAGCATCAAACTCTGAAGGTATAAGGATGTGTGAAGATGATCACAACAACAATAATTCTTCTCAGATTGAAGATAGCTTAGAAGTGAGGGTGGTTAAGTCTCCCGAAATAGTTAGGAAGCGAGTGAGGTTTGTTTTGCCAGAGAGTCCACTGATTGATTTGGGTGCAAGAGAGGAGTTGCAGGAACTAATGCAAGCGAGGGAAGGAGGAATGGCATTCATAATGGGTCACTCATATGTGAAAGCAAAGAGAGGATCAAGCTGGATAAAGAAACTTGTGATCAACTATGGGTATGATTTCTTAAGGAGAAACTCTAGAGGACCAACTTATGCTCTAAGTGTCCCTCATGCTTCTATCTTAGAAGTTGGCATGGTCTATCATGTCTGAATTTTGGTTACAAGTTATGCAGTTTAGCTTTACTACTATAGGTAAATCATACACAGTATAAATTGGTGGCATTTTTTTCTTGTTGTTCCTGGTACATAAATAAATAAAATTTCAGGAGGAAATATTCTTCCATCATGCAAGTATCCTAGTCTGAACTTGAGATGAAGATGAAGTGGGCAATGCATATTTTTGTGGGAGGTATTTTTTTTTTTTAATAGAGAACTTTGTATAAGAAAGTTAGTTGGATTGTGAATTGTGTAACTAAATGCCCTAGAACTTTGTAAGATGTGCTGATTTAGTTCCTCTGTGTATAATGTTTTATAGTGCTGAAAATTGATACAAGGATCCCTGTATGCAGTTTCTTCTACTTTTATATATAAATGATATCAGAGGAGTAAAATTGATTCATCTTATTGGATCAGCATAAAAAAACTGTATCAATTCATTTTTTAAGCATGTTATAATTTTTTTTTTATCTATTCTGACTTTATTTCAATCAATGTGTCATTTTCGTTTACTTTAAAAATAAACAAATAAATTTAAATAAAAATAAAAAGTAAATATATTTTTAAGAATTTCAAATAGATTAATGAAATTAATTTTAATTTTAAATATAATAATTTTATATATAAATTATAAATTCAAAACAAGGCTATTTAAATTGTAAGATAAATCAGTTGAATAAAAATTTGACTTAAATTACAACCTTTTTTAATTTGATATGTCCTATCTATTTTTTAGATCTGATTATTTTGGACAAATATGTTGTAAAAGTCTATTTTATGAGTTTGTAATTTAAATATCTTTTACCATGCACAAATGTTTGATACAATACATGCACAAACGGTGAGAGAGAGAGAGGAGCCAAAATTGATAGAAGGAGAAATGGAGCTATAAAAAATTCTCACCATCTCTTCCACTTGGTTGCTCAAGCTTACAAGGTAGATCTTATTCTTTTTCTGAAGATCCTAATCCTTCTCTTCCTTCTTTTCTTGAGCTTTTCGCGCTGTTAGAACTTCCAAAAATGTAGCCTTTCTTCATTGATGTTTTGAATTGGCAGTGGTTAGTGATTCAAAGCTTTAACATATGGTTGTTTAATTTTTTGGGTTTTGAGCTAGGAATCAACTTTCTAAGCATCTTTTCTTGCTGTATCAAGGATTGCAGGCTCGAACAATTTGGGATAGTTTAAGGATATTATAATATATTTAAACATCATTTGAACTGGTATAAATAATAAGGTAAGAAGATATTGATTGGTTAAGTTTGGATGTTAAAAGTGAGATCTAGAAAATTTTTACGAAAATGGGTGTAATTTGGAACTTTTATTATCAAAATTGACATTTTTTTTTTAATTATATAAATTGATAAGTTAGGTTAACATGACAAATTTTATTCTACGGGAGTCAGTCGTGAAACGATTTTGTTTAAACTGTAGTGAATTCTGATTCATATAAATTTTAATGTTGATGAAGAAGTTGTGTGAACCGATTACAACTTTTTTAATGTAATGTTTTTCTTTTTGAAATTTTAAGTGAAGTTGTTTCATGTTATAATGAATTTAGGTCTTTGTAATTAGAATTGAAGTCATGCCACCATGAGATGACTCTAATTACATGAAATTTACATAGATCACATGAATTCAATTGTTTGTGCATTACAAAGCTATGGACCTTTGGCACGATTTTACTTTAATTACGAGTTTTATTTTTTTTAATAAAATTTAGGAAAAATTGTCTATGTATTTAATCATTAGTATAAAATTTAGAAAAATTGTCTCTCTATTTAATCATGAGAAAGAACACTTGACAAAAATGTATTTAATCATGAGAAATAACACTTTACAAAAATGTACGAGGTGCTTCAAATTTTTTTTTTTATTTACCATTGATGTTGAATTTTACTGGAAAAGGCCCTGAAGTTTCCATTAACACACATCATAATAAATGCATCGTACTACATATATGTCTATCTTCGATTCCAGAACCACACATTTGTAATCCTAGTCAACGTGATATTGCTTTATTGTAGTCAGAGTAGTCTCTTTTGTATGGAAACACATCTGTTCAGAGAAGTCAAATTGAATGTTTTGACCTAGTCGACTGAACAATTGAACTTGTTGCATAGATGATGTCGATATAACATCTTCCTAAGATATTCATTCGTGTTTCTCCTCCTCTTCACTGGAATCATGAACCATATCTCTAATGATAGGTTCATCTTAAGTAATCCTATAACTTTCACCGATGTATCAAGAATCCATGTTAAACTGCTTGTTGGAATTTGTCGTTGGAATGTTGAGTGAAAAATTAATAATTTGAATGGACGTGTTTGCAATGCATAATGAAAAAGCTTGAGATATATAACATGGTCGTGAAACTTAAGTTTATTTTAAAGTAACATTCAATTCTTGATTAATTGATTACTATTTTATGTGATGACTATATAAACAAGTAATGTAGACATTGATGTACAAAATCTTGGTAGAGGCGATTAAAATCTTGAATTCATAGAAGCACATCCATGTCTGACTTGTTGCAAAAAAAGAAGAAACTAACAATCAACTTCAAATAACAAGTATACTTTCACATTTTTATATTAGACTAACATTTCTTTGAGTTTAGTTTGCTTTAATTTTATTTTTATTTTGATGAAAAGAATTCCTTTGATTGCACTTGCATGGTAACAAGAGGCAAGTCCTCTTCAGAAGATCTGTTGTTTGAGGAATCAATGGTTGAAGCCTAAATGGTTGAATTCAATCAAAACCAAACATTGAGCGACCATAATGCTTAAGCCAATTTTCTTATCAGATTTGAGGAATCATGTTGAAAAGGGAATTCACTCAGCCAAATAGAATCCACTTGAGCCAAATTGCCACTAGATGAAGGGTGTTCTATGGATAGAATTTGCTCATGCCAATGCTAATTTGCCCAATGGAATAATTAAGGTGATAGGTGTACCGCCCTGGTAGTCGGAAGTGATGACGTGGCATCAAGCTACAGTATAGGCGTGTTGACGAGGCGCCAGGTTGGCAGAAGGGAAGGAAGTCGGGGGGCTCGTGAAGTCGCCAGTTATTA
>Ga0123342_1008673_pt1 | contig 12629 bp, 6 predicted proteins | sample Turbeawhitnodule_FD_89960 | JGI IMG/M metagenome (GOLD analysis project Ga0123342, IMG submission 89960) | Root nodule microbial communities of legume samples collected from Mexico - Turtle bean Mexico white nodule | ecosystem: Host-associated > Plants > Roots > Nodule | place: Mexico: Nepantla...
AGGTGGTTACAAGGACCAAGTTTGAACACTGTTTAGACTTGGTTAATATCTTGCACATTTGAAGTTGGCGCCCGGAGGCGCAAATTTGAAGCACTGCAAAGTTTGTTTTTGTTATGTTTTGAGGAGATTTGTTTTAGGTGGGACTTGAAATTAAGCCAAGGTGGAGATTTGTTGATTTTGGCTTAATCCCAAGTCCCACATCGGTGGGTTCACTGTTTAGGAAGGAAGTTTGAGGGTTATAAATTAAACTCTCCTCCTTCACTGTTATATATCCCAATTTGTAATATCTTCTCCCATAATAATAAAAGTAAGCTGTTTTTGCCGTACTCGGAGATTAGGCTAAATTGGCCGAACTCCGTTAACAATTTTCTGGTGTGTTTTTTTTCTCTTTATCTTTTTTATTATTCCGCTTTATTTATTCAATATTATTTGTCGGGTAACTCTGTTAGGGTTCTGATTTAGTGGAAAAATTACCCGTTTTTTCCAACATTGCCAATCTAAAAAAAACTCACACTACTCCTCTAAACAAAGATTCTTGCAAAAAAAATTAATTTAATGTGGAAGTTCATACAAAACTCTAATCACAACTCAACTTTTTTTAGGTAAGAGTGTAATAACATAAGCCTAATACAATTATGACTTGATTTTTTTTTTAACTTAGATCACGAGATAAATGATGCATCCTAACACAATTTCATTTTAACAATTATCACACTAAGAATTAATCTGCTTATAAGTATGACATTTTTTTTATATATAAAGGAAAATTAAAAATACAAAGTTGCATAATTTTTTTCCTAACATAACATATAATTAACTTAAGACTCATGTGCTAATTAGTAGAAAAGTTTAATTTATAAAAACAACACAAAACAGTAAAAAAAAAAAAGATGTGCATTAAAAATAAAATATTAAACTCATATTTATACATCACGACTTACGTCAATTTTTTTATTTAAACAAAGTATTAAATAATTTTATATCAATAGAATTTTGTATATATAATCTATATAAAACCTTTAATATGAGAAAAACATAATCCAATAAAAAAATATTAAATAACATGATATAATATAGACTTAATTATCTTTTTATCCATACATTAAAGATTAAAAGTTTTTTTTTATAAAAATATGCAATTTTATCTCTTATATTAAATTCTTCTAAACTATCTTAATTGATGATATTGTAACACAACATTATTAAGCAATGTTTTCACATGTAATCCATAATATATTTCAACATCCTTCCTAGTTAATCCAATTAATTTTTATATGTATAGTGTTAGATAAATGTCACTATTTTTATGTAATTTTTTTACTATATAATGGATTTCTCTTTGGATTATGATTTTTATTAAATCTTATTGTAGTCATTTTATATTAGATCAATTCAACTTTCTTGTTCTTGATATCCAAGTAAAAGCATAATAATAAAATAAAAGTGACGACTTTGACTGGTTTTATCCTTCATGTCCAAGCAAAGGAATTAAAACCTATAAATAACACTCACTCACACCACAAATAGCACAAATAAGTAGCTATTTGTATCCAATCATCTTCAAATATCACCACTTTGAATTTAGGTAAATATTTATATTTTTTAATTTAAAGTTCATTACAGGTTTAGAGTTAATTTTTCTATTGATGTAATTTTAATTTGGTGTTCTCTTATTTACATGAGAAAATAATATATTATAACAGACTAAAATATTTTTACGCTGATAAATTTATCATTATTTTTATAATATAGTAACTTAAAAGTTCTTTCTAATTTAATATATGATTTGTGATTGGTTAATATATAATACAAAAAATTATGTATACTTTGATACAACTCTACTTATAATAGAAACATTCAAATGCAAGTTCTATTTTTTTACTTCAAAATCAATATTTGAAGCAAGAGTAACAATATACAAATTATTCTCCATTTTTCATTTTTTTAATATTTTATTGCATCACACATGTTATTTTATTCTTGTTTCCTCTTTCTTTTATGTTAGATACTAATTATAATGTTCTTCAATTATTTAAACTTTTCTTATCCAGATTCTAAACTAAAAAATAATCCACAATAAGGTTTTTGATAGTGGAAATCTTCTTTAATTAAATCTATAATTATTTTAAAAAGTCATAAATTATATTTTTATTTATTTTCAAGTCATCATAGAGTGAAAGAAAATAAGGGAAGAGTTTGTAATTGATTTATCCGATATAAAAAAATTAAAGAAATATGTAATATAATGACATTACATATATTTAATAATATTTATATTATTTATTTATTATTATTATTATTATTATATTAAAATTTGCTAAAACCTGCTTTGAATTATTAGTTTGGTTCAACTAATAATGAAAATTGAAAATATATAATATATAATATATAATATATAATCCAAAATAATTATTATTTTCATTCAGTATTCTACCTCAGTTTTAACAAAAGTTGTTCTCACTCTTTCGCCGCCCATGGAAGTTTCTCCGGAGGCGCCGTCTAACGGCGCCGGCGAAACCTTAAGCAACTCGAAGTGCAAATTTCAAATTGCCAGAATTGATTATTTTTTGTTCTTTTGTTTTCGCAGTGCACTGAATCGAGAACTGAAGAACAAACAGAGAGAAGAAGAAAGGAAGCAAAGACAAAATGGTACTTCTTTTTCAGCTATTCCCAATGCTATTACCAATTCTCTATGCAATGTAGCTATCCATCAGCAGCGATAGATTTTTCTTTTATTACTGTTAATTGCATGTTTTTCTCTTACGTATCATCATTTTGCATTTCGCAATCTAATTTTTGTCTTTTCGCGCATTGTACAATCTTATAAAATTTTGCATGTATCACTTATGTGTTAAATTTCTGAAGGAGATGTCGCGTGACTAAAAAAACACAGCAAAACATCACTGTTTTGCTACCATTTTTTTGTACGATGTTGCCTTGACTTCGTTTTGTTTATTTATTTTTCATGCCATTTTATAACCTTGTTAGAAATTTAACGGATCATTAATGTACGTGAAGAATGAAAAGTTTGACTGTAAAATGTGCAGAAAAGATGATGATTGAGTGGTAATATATGCAGTTAAGCCTTTCTTTTTCTATACTAATTCAAGTTATTGTATGTTTTGGTAAGATTTTGTGGAATTTCATTTATCCTCTGCTTTTGGATTTCAATTTCTTGTCATAGATGAAGTTTTATTTTTTATTTCTAATGTATTGAATTTTATGTATTTTATTTTATTCTTTTAGGCAACTGAAATGCAGTGGGCTAAGAATAACAAATCTGCTCCTGTTGTTGATGAGGATAGCATGGACCCGACTGTATGGCTCCTTTTTTGTCTCTGAAGTGGAATATGGTGAATTGCATTCTATGTTTGTTTCATCCTTTTGGTAATTTTTGAGGTGATTTCGTTTCATTGCAGCAATACCTTGAGAATAGGCTGAAGTATCTTGCAGTTCAAAAGGCAGAAGGCAGAAATCCATATCCCCACAAATTCTTTGTCACTATGTCCCTTGATGAATACATTAAGGAATATGGAGGTTTAAGCGAAGGGCAGCACCTTGAGGATGTTTCTGCGTCTTTGTCTGGTAGTCAGCAGTTTCTGCATAGATAGTTTTTGTCTGTTGCTGCTTCTGTGGCTGTATGTTGATTCATTAATGTTTTCTGCATTTCAGGTCGGATCATGCACAAGCGCACATCTGGTTCTAAGCTTGTCTTTTATGACCTGCATGGTGGTGGTTTCAAGGTCCAGGTTATGGCTGATGCGAGGTACCCAATTTTGTTGTTCTACTTTGTTCATATTAATAAAATTGAAATATAAGACTTCTTGAACATGTAGGGTTGTTCTTGAATCAGGTGAAAGAGCCGTTTAGTATTGACCATAATTAATCATTTTTGTTAAATGTTTAAATTAGAGGAATAATCTGAAATAATATGCATGACATATAGTCTGTAATAATCTTTATTCTTTACTGGAAGTCCAGTCATGCAAATTTTTACACTCTTTAGCGTATGTTCTTTATACTGAATTTGTAGGTGCTACAGTGCTAGTGTTATAAAGGATAAATATTTAGTAGTAACAATTCAAAAACAGAACTTTAACTTTAGGAGGTTGTTACTTTATACTATGCTTGGTATGGTTATGAATTGCAAAGTCATGTTCTGTGGCATTCCTTGCTACCTTGATGTTTGACTAACTTAGATGTAGCTGTTTGTACTTTCATTTTACGAAGGTAGTTTTTAGTATTTGAAATTCTTTCATGATTATATAGTATCGTTTTCTTTTACCTTGTTTTATTTCAGTAGGACAGATGAAACAGCTGATATTTCTTTAATGCAGTAAATCAGACTTGAATGAGGATGACTTTTCCAAATTCCATTCTAATGTGAAGCGTGGTGACATAGTCGGCATCACTGGATTTCCCGGTTCGTGATGCCAAACTTTTAAATAAATAAATAAATATATATATATATATATATATAAATAGATAGATGATTCATATGCATAAGGTCTGTCTCAATTTCTATGACCTTGACAATAAATACATATAAATGAAATTATGATTCTAAGAATTTCATTAAATGAATTAAGTCGAGGTAAATAAGAATAAGCAAAGATATAATTCCTGTTTCGATTATTTGCTTTTTATTAGATTATTTCTGTCTCGAGACTAGGAAAGTGGTGTCTCATTTTGAGCAATTGGGAACCATTTTAAGCCCAAGAGTCACTCTGTAAATATTTGCTAATTGGAAAAATTTAGAATGTTGTACACTTTCACTTTTTATTCATTATAAAGGGCTAATTCTTGCTAATCGAGCATACATTTTTCTATTCTGATTCCCCATAGTTATGATGCATTCTACACTATTATTATATTGTGATGTAAGTTCTTTAACTCTATAATCTACAACTTTCTCAGTTTTCCATTTTGTAACTATCCAGGAAAAAGTAAGAAGGGTGAACTTAGTATTTTTCCGAAGACTTTTGTGGTGCTGTCTCATTGTTTGCATATGATGCCAAGGCAAAAGTCTGCTGCTGCTGCTGATAATGCGAATTTGAAGGTCAGGAACTTTTATTTTATTTTATTTTTAATGTTGTTTGATGACCATATGCAATGACATTGTTACATCTTTAATGATCTGCAGAGAAATCCATGGGTACCAGGAAGTACCAGGAATCCTGAAATATATGTTTTGAAGGATCAGGTATCATTGGCGTGAAATGTTTACTTTTATAGATACTTTCAATGTTTTTAATCTTTTAAAACATTTGTACCGTATACTCTCCTGTTGGAACCACTTTGGGACAACAGTAATAGGCTGGATGCACCTGTTTAAGTGAAAAAAATATTCACGATTTACCTTACCCTTGGGGGGTTAGGGTTAAGGTTAGGAATATAAATGAGTTAGAGGCTTGTGATTATTATTCATGTGTTTTTGTCTTTTCATCTTGCAACGTTTAGTTGTTGTTAAGTACGTCTGTATGTCTATCTATTTATTTATTCCATTTTTGTCATTTTTATTATCCTCCTTATGTACTAACTTAATTGCAGCTTAAAGGCCCTTGGTCACGAATGGATTGATTATCTTGATTTCTGTGGGAATATTGATTTTCAGGAAGTTCTCTAATTATCTTGCAAAAATGAAAATATTTTTTACCTAAGAGGGTCTTTCTCTATGATGAGGTTCCTTTTACATACTTGAGGGAGAATAATTGTTTCTCCTTTCACTTTTTGAATTTTTAATAAAAAATAACAATAATGTGTAATAGTCTGAACCATTAGTGTTTCAATAATTAAAATTGTTTCTCATGTTAGAAGAGCCTGGTCCATGATTGTACAATTAAGCAGTAAATTGCAATTTTGATGCATATTGTTTTTAGTATCCTATCAGCTGTGTTTTTTTCTTTGTATCATAGACATGTTTTGATGACTTATCTGCAGAATCTGTAGAGAAAATTTCTTTTGTATCTTCTTTTTGTTTCATTCTGTCAATATTTATGTACCGACTCTATGTTTTACCCAATTAATGGTTGACTTCGTAGGAGACTAGATATCGCTTACGCCATTTGGATTTGATGCTTAATCCAGAGGTTCGAGAAATATTTAAGACCAGATCTAAAATCATTTCTTACATTAGGAGCTTCCTTGATGACCTTGATTTCTTGGAGGTTTGTTCTGTGTCTCCGTATTTTGATATTGGATCCTGTGGTTTCTTTTCTTCCATTCACCTACTTATTGCATCACTTTCAGGTTGAAACACCTATGATGAACATGGTTGCTGGTGGAGCTGCAGCACGCCCATTTGTAACCCATCACAATGACCTTAACATGAGGCTATTCATGAGGATTGCTCCAGAACTGTATCTCAAGGAGTTGGTTGTTGGTGGGCTGGACCGTGTTTATGAAATTGGCAAACAATTTAGGAACGAGGGCATAGATTTGACTCATAATCCAGAGTTTACTACTTGTGAGTTCTATATGGCTTATAAGGACTACAATGACTTAATGGATATAACAGAGCAAATGTTGAGTGGTAAGAATATAATATATGTTTTTTAACTGTCATATTGATATTGCTTTTCTTTCATGTATCTTATCATCGAATTAGCTACTTAATCTCATGTGAAAAGCATTAAACAGGTATGGTTAAGGAACTTACAAAGGGAAGCTATAAAATCAAGTATCATGCTAATGGGATTGACAAGGAACCTATTGAAATTGATTTTACTCCACCTTTCAGGTGCATGGTGTACATTATCTGGTCATTGATAACCATCATAGTTATATTCTACTTTTGGATGATAGGTTTGGTTTTTAATTGTTACAGAAGGATTGACATGATTGAAGAGTTAGAGAAGATGGCAGGCCTCAGTATTCCCAAAGACCTGTTGAGTGAGGAAGCTAATCAATATTTGAAGGACGCATGCTTGAAGTATGAGATCAAATGTCCACCTCCTGAGACAACTGCACGTTTGTTGGATAAAGTAATCTCTTTTTTCTCCCTCCCCTTTCTTTATTATTATCTACTTTGCTTTTAAAGTATTCTTTTATTTAAAAGATGATGCTTCCGAGTCATAATGGATCAAATTTTAAAGGGACCCGTTTGCCTGTTATATTGTGTCATACTTATTGTGTTGTTGAATGTCTGATTTAAAACCATGACAAGAGTTCGTATGTTGGATACAAAATATAAAAGCACAAGTTTTCTGTGCTATGATCGGGAACATGAAATATTTATGAAGGTAGGATGGGGGATATAGAACTATAGTCTGTATAAACTTTCTAGTCTTTCTCAAGTAACAACTTGCCATTTTAGTAATATAACTGCAATTTTCAGTAAAAAAGCAACTATGGACATTGTAGTCTGCAGGCAGTCAATAATCATAATAGTATTCCTTTAACAACGGATAGTCATTCTAGTAACATAACTATCCAATATTTCTATATTGTAAATTGTAAAATTAATTTCTACAATAATGTAGGTGCAGGTTTTGTGAGGCTCGTTACAATTATGGTCAACAGCTATTTTTTCTCATTTTATATTTTACTTCTACTCACTCTTTTTTTAGTTTTAAATATGTTCAATTGTAATTAATGCATTTTGTTCATGAGTCTTTATTCCTTATTTTGGGCCTCTTATGAGGTGTCTGCAGGAAATATAATTATATTTTTTTCAAATTGCAGCTTGTGGGTCACTTTTTGGAAGAATCGTGTGTAAATCCTACATTCATCATAAACCATCCTGAGATAATGAGTCCTTTAGCAAAATGGCACAGATCAAGGCCAGGCCTGACCGAACGTTTTGAATTATTTATTAATAAACATGAGGTAAGATCATGACATTTAGGTGATTATTATTTTAAAAAATATGCAATCATGCTTCTTCTGACTACTGTTTCTTACTTTTCAGCTTTGCGATGCGTATACTGAACTGAATGACCCTGCAGTACAACGACAGAGATTTGCCGAACAACTCAAGGTAAGAAAATTCAATACAAATGTAAACACTGCTCTAATTGATGGTTTTTTTTTTTCTCTAGAAAATAATAGTAGCAACTGTTATTTGTTGTGTTAGGATCGGCAATCAGGTGATGATGAAGCAATGACCTTAGATGAAACATTTTGCATGGCTCTGGAGTATGGCTTGCCACCTACTGGTGGTTGGGGTTTGGGTATTGATCGGTTGACCATGTTATTGACAGATTCACAGAATATCAAGGTTCTGGATCTTGCTCTTGCTCTTCCTCCATGCTTGCTTTAGTTTCACAAGTTCTTACTATCTGTTCTTTTGGTGTCAGGAGGTTCTTCTCTTCCCTGCCATGAAACCTCAAGATTGATCCTTCTACCAAAGCTGTGTTTGAATCGTCATACACAGGTTTGTTCTTACTCAAGCCTATGATATGTAGTGCTCATTAAGTCATAGCTCACTAGTATGTCTGAGGAAAGTGAGCAAGGTACTGCATAGTTTGTAGCCAGTACTTAAATAGTTAACCTTGTGTGTAGTGGTGAGTGGCAAACCCCAATAATGCTAGCATAGCAGTTTAGAGGATCGTGGAGCAACTGCTACATAATGATACTAGATAGATAGGAATCATATAATTCCTGACACATTGATGATATATTTTCAAACCACAACAAATACTAAAAAGCTTCAGATATTCATCATTACTACTCAAATTCGTGTAGATGCACTCATCATTAATACAATGTATGACTATAAACATGAGTCAAATAAATAACAGAGGCAGGGAGGGGACGACCTACAACTCAGGTGTCAACAGAAGCTCCAAAAAGAGGTTTCCTTGGTTGGAAAATAGATGAGCAACAGAATAGACGCAAGAGAGCAGCTGTTCTTTGTCTAATTTTGCTACAAAAGAATTAAAAATAAAAATGCTTGTGATGGTATGCACTGGTTAGGGAACAAGGATTGACTAGTTTGAAATCCCCGAAAAATGTGCATTCTGATGAAAAATGTTTAGTCAAAAAATGGTTTCTATGTGGCATGTGCATCAGGTCATGAAACCAAAAACTCAATGGAACCAGATGAATTTATGTGTTGTCAAAATTGAGATCTTTTTAGTTTAAGTGAGTAATTAAACCAGACTTCAATAAGAAACGAATGTCGAAACAACAGATATTTCAATTTCGACAGAAGCATTGCGGCCCTTGTTCAGGGTTTGATGCCACACTATATTGGCCATTGTGGCTGTAACACTACAAACAGTCTGCAACTGGGTTTTGGTATTCATGGTTCTCCTTAGTGCTGCTCAATGACAATAGAACTGCTGTTTTCCGCGAATGACAGTTAGAAAATTTATCTTATTATTTAATACAAATATCGAGGAAGAGTTTTCTTGAGTTAATTCATATCTACTACTAGTATAAATGGCAAGCTTCTTGTTGGTATGGATCCGTGTTTGATTTATGCTTTTTTAAGTTTTTTTTTTTCCTTTATTGATTTCAGGAGCATGAGAAATGCAAAGATGGGATCTCAGTTTTGAACTCATTGATCTACCCTTAAAGGGCTGTTCGAAGAATTATTCTGATTTACATCTTTTGGTGATTGGATTGACGATTATGTCATTACCAGCTATTTTAGTTCTCTGTTTCTAATCTTCAGTTGTTTCAGTATTTCATATTCAGTAATGTTTAAGTTATTGAATTGGCTAGTAATGTGTTGTTTAAATTATAAAAGTAAGAACAAATTATATATACCAGTGAGATTTATTTAAGATGTGTAAAACCTTAAGAAGGTTTAAAAACAACAAAAAAGAAAGAGTTGTTAGGTATTTGTATTGAAAACCCATATTATTCTATCAAAGGACAACTTAAAAGTTGGTAATTTCTTCCTCCAACTCTTTATTTTCTTCTCTCATCTTATGGAGAAAGGGAAATGATTAACATGTTCTTATCATTACATATTTTGAAACCAGATTACATAATATAGAATATGATTTATGAATAAATATTGCATAATTTATAATCTCAAACAGAATTACATTATTTTTAATTATATAATTTTAGATTATAGAATGAGTACGTAATTTATTTTCATACTATGGAAGTGGAAAAAGAAATTATAAGGGTGCAGGAAGAAAAACCCTAAGTTCTAAGTGAGGGTGGAATATGGGTTAGTCCCCTATAGGTTGCGCCCACATTTTTTATGGGCTTTTTTTAAAACTGTCATTATTTCATAAATGAACAAAAAACCAAATTAAAATAAATTTCTTAATTTGTGCAGAGAATTTGACTATCCAGTAAATTACTTTTTTCAATTTAGATAAGTTATGTAGTTTAGCTTGTGAAGCTCTGAATTAAATGTCACTTAATTTAAGGTTTTAACAAATCCAATGGAGTGAACGTTGACTTTAATTAACAAGACATTGACCAAGTGTTGGACGAATATGGTGTTTTTAATGTATTTTTCTCATAGATGTAATGTCTTCATTAATGGAGGAGGAATTGAGAATTTTCTTCATCCATTACTTACAATCATATTTAGTTCTTATATTAATAAAAATTCAAATATAAGTTAATTCAAATATCAATAAAAAGAATTCCTAAATCAATAACATATTATCTAGTTACAGAGGATGTACCGGTCGGATTCGTCCATACGAGTGACTCGAAGCCCAAAACTCGATCAAGTCTGACCGAAATCATTGCACCCAAGCAGAGCATTAATGAGACTAATCAAAGATCAAATATTAAATAGTGTATTCTTAATTACAGATTAAACCCTTAATTAGACCCAATAACAAATGGTCCACAATAATTATATAAATAAGCACATATCCCAAGAATCAGATATCATCTAGTATTAAATATACTGAGTGTCGCCTAGAGTCAAAGTCTGACTTGAGCGTCGGAGTGCCTTTTGCAGGTACCATCCGAGTCCGAAGTTCATGGAAACGAGGAGAGGTGCAGAAGGAGTTTATTCGAGTGGAAGAGAGGAAGAGAAGGCCGACCAACCAACCGAAAAAAAGTTCAATAGTTCTCTTGGTTCCAATCATATTCGAGAACATAGGATATATGAAGTTGAGGAATGTGTATCTAAATGCATGACATGAGGGTGAAAGACAAAAGGGTAAAAGCTGAAGTTCCTTTAACATTCCCCAAAAATTTGAATCCTTATTTGGTGCAAAGTATCCGACAAGAGATAAAATATGTCTGGTAGTTTGAATAATAGGAGAACAGCAATGAAGTTGAACAGCTTTCCTGCACAGTACTATACTATTTCCATATATGGATCCAACCCCAGATGTTGTAATGTTCCAAAATAAAAAGAAGAATGAAAGAAGAGAAGAGGGAGACAGAGATTAGTGGGTACAGACAATCTCTAAAATTTGCTATTTGAAGTGCTTTGCTTTTTAGAGCCAATAATTTTAGACAGCTTTCATTTTGATGCCATTCTCATTGGTTCATTGGATGATAGTTAGTGTTATATATGCTAACTTTGCAATGCCAGAGAGGCACAGACATCCTATCCACTCCAAGAACTACTTCACTTATCATTCAATACATTTATTTCTTACAAATTCTAAAACTAATAATCATATATATATAAATCAATTATAATCACAATTTATTTTTATTTAGATAAAATTATTGAAGAAGATTTTAAGATAATTAATTTCATTTCAATGCTAAATGATCACTTTTTTACATAAAACTAGTTTAAAAGGAAAAAACTATTAAAACAACCATAAATTATAATTTTTAAGAAAGGTAAAATATTTTTTTTCCAAAAGATATGTTTTTGTTAAACTTCCTTTGATATCTCAAACAAAAAATTGACAAAAAAAATATTTTTTTTCTTAAAGAAATCAACTGAAATTAATTAGTCTTAAAACTTTGATTATGTACATTAGCCTTAAAATAATAATTGAAGCGTGAGTTTAATTTTGAAATTGTACAAGTTCCCGAATTAATGATAAAACTGAAGAAAAATATTAATGTTAGGCATTATATACTTCCATTGATTTAATAATTTTTTGTTATAGTGATTTGAGAGTAAGGATGAGTAATCAAGTGGTATGGATATTGTTTTCTTCTATCGTTTATGAAAATTAGTAGTGATGAAAAGTAGAATTAATGTTATTTTATGATTATATCCTCATTGTCACTTCTTCAAGTTTTAGTAGTTCAAGAAGAACAATTTTATCGTAGAAAAGTAAGATTATAATCGATTTTATATTCAGTGTAAACACAACGAAAATCAATTTTACATTCTTTATTTTTTTAGTAGAATCAATTATTTTTCATATTGTTTTTATTGGAGAATCGATTTTATGACCACAAAATTATATTTTGTTTGAAACATAATCAATTTTGTACTTTTCAATTCACTTCCCATTTTTCAGTGCGGCGGCATGGTGGTGACCGCCGTCGGTTCCGGCCAACTGACCCGGTGGGAAAAAATGTGAATCTGTTATGTGGAGTTGTGGCACGCTGGTGGGATTTTCGTTGTGTGGCTCATTTCTAGACTTGTGAGCATCATCAAGGGGGTAGTAATGATTAACAGGGACAGTCGGGGGCATTCGTATTTCATAGTCAGAGGTGAAATTCTTGGATTTATGAAAGACGAACAACTGCGAAAGCATTTGCCAAGGATGTTTTCATTAATCAAG
>Ga0123342_1008674_pt1 | contig 12626 bp, 7 predicted proteins | sample Turbeawhitnodule_FD_89960 | JGI IMG/M metagenome (GOLD analysis project Ga0123342, IMG submission 89960) | Root nodule microbial communities of legume samples collected from Mexico - Turtle bean Mexico white nodule | ecosystem: Host-associated > Plants > Roots > Nodule | place: Mexico: Nepantla...
ATATATATATATATATATATATATATATATATATATATATATATATATATATATATATATATATATGACTTCGTGAATATTGTCTTTGGTAAATTACTTTACATATGTTTAGATGAATTTTTAAATAAAGACTTATAGAAAAGCATATATGAAAAACAATACAATTAAATTTTTATAAATTAAAATGAATTTATGAATAAATTAAAAATATTTTATAAATACATAAAGCTTTTCTTTTAAAAATGTTTATACAAAACTCGTTTAGACAAATAATTTAAATCTATGACTCAGTCTCATTCATTTGTTTTATTTATTTAATTTGGAGGGCCCTAAGTGGTACTTTCTATCATTATAAATATAATACAGTGCTGCTTTTACTTTAAATATATTATTAAATTCATTTTTTATTTGTTTAAATTGATTCAAATGGATTTGTATTGATGGGTATGAAATGGAAAGTAAATAAAAGGACAAAAAAACTGGGTGGCATTTATGTTGTTTTGAAGTGCATGCTTTTGATAATGTTGACCGGCGCCGCCGGTGGCCAGTTTGGAGGCCATGCCCCACTTGTGGTATACATCGGATAAAGCAACCGGCCTAAGATTCTACTCCATTATTAAATTCAATAATTGTATATTATAATAACTAAATAATGTCATCAAAATTGGACTGCTGAAATGTGTTTCGAAGGTCAAATTTAAATATTTGTTGAGTCTTAAGAGTGGTGTAAGCATGGGGAGTAGAATATCAACGTGCCTAATATGTTTTTTTTTATTACTTCTTATAATTAACCAGTTCCCATTGGGAAGATATTAATACTACATTACATTTAGGTCTTATTCAAATGGTATAGGAGAATTGAAAAAATATGTAGTTAAATTGTTTTTAACTTCGATTATTAATGTAGGATTAATAAATGTATCAACATAAAATTGAAATAAATAAATAAAAAATATTTTATTTTTATATTTATTTAGTATCATTAAATAAAAGACCATTGAAATAAACCAAATATTTTTTATTTTACTTTTATCTTTAGTATCATCAATAAAAGTTCGTACAAGAATTTTTATGTATAAAATTAATGAAATTCTTGACCCTTTGTTTAAGTTGTATAAAGTTAATGAAATCCTTGATCCTTTTGTTTAAGTTGATTTTGTTATCTTATAGTTATGCGTTCGTCCATTTGTCGAGTAATATGCATGTTTCTGTTATTTTGAAAGATGTATTATACTTTAAAAGGATTGCATAATTGTTAAAGAATAAAATTAATTTATCTTGCGCTTACTATTAGTGCACATGGAAAAATCCAATCATAAAATTTAAATTTAATTAAATGAATTGAACTTAAAATTGATATTAACTTTATTAAAAAATGTTGACTTGGATCTTTAAATTTACTTTTAAAAATTAGTCTTTTATCAAATTTAATTTATTTTTGAATTGGATTTCCATTTCTAATTTGGTTGATGACACTTTAGTTGAGGCCAAACTGATGTTTTCTTGAACGAACAACGGTTACTCAATGACTCTCCAAGCATACTTGAATTGAGGAAGTTCAGTCAACTTTGACCAAATTATCGATGTACTGGTCACATGCAAATTTATAAGGTTGAGAAAAAAATTCAAATTTCCAAATTTAATTCATAATTATTCAAATTTATATTATTTTTAATCCATTTAAATGAATTTATTTCAAATTCAAATTTATATTTTTGAATTTTAAGTTCATTCAATTTAATCAGATATAGATTAGATACATTTTTGGATGATCCAAAATGGATTTTGGATTGAATTTTGACTTCGTCCTAGCCTAGGTTGAGCCGAGTCAATCTGGGTCCAGGTCGAACAAAGTCAACCTGAGTCCATGTTGAGCCAAGTCGGCTCGAGCCAAAGTCGAGTCTATTCGGTTCAGGCCAAACTCAAGCCGAGTAAACCCTGGCCCACGAGCTGATGGGCCAAGGCACAAGTCAAGTCGACATCGACCCATGTCACGCCAAGTAGACTCAGACCAATATCGAACTGATTCGACTAAGGTCCATGTCAAGCTAAGTCGACCCGGACCCATCTCAAGTCAACCTGCATCCCTATTGAGCCAAGTCAGCCCGAGCTGATGTCTAGCCGAGTTCGCCTGACCCGATGTCGAATCGAGTCAGCCTAGGCCGATGTCAAGTTGACTCGATCCAGGCCGATGTCGAGCCGAGTCCATCTCGACCGATGTCAAGTTGAGTTGGCCCGACCTGATGTTGAGCTGAGTCGAACTGGGCCCATGTCGAGTTGAGTCGTCCCGGGCCCATGTCTAGTCGAGTCGAGTCGTTATCGGCCGATGTTGAGCGTTGTCGAGCTAAGAGGGTGTGGGCCGATGTAGAGTCGATTCGAACCAGTTCGATGTTGAGGCGAGTCGGTCCAAGCCGAAGTCCAGCCGAGTCCACCCAGACCCATGTCGAGCCAAGTCCACCTAGGCATATGTCGAGCCAAGTCAGTTCTGGCCAATGTCAAGCTAAGTCAGTTTTGGCCGATGTTGAGCCGAGTCGACCCCGACCGATGTTCAACCGAGTCGGCCCGACTCAATGTCAAATCGAGTCGCCTCAGGCCGATGTTGAGTTTACTCGGTCTGCGCCGATGTCGAGCCGAGTCTGCCCGAATTAAGCTGAGTCGAACTAACCCATGTCGACCTGAGTTGGCCTGGGCCCATGCTGAGCATTGTCTAGTCAAGTCAGTTCTGGCTAATGTCAAGCCATGTAGGTCTAGGCCGAAGTCGAGTCGAGTCAGTCTAGGCCCGTGTCGAGCTGAGTCGGTATAGGGCGATGTCGAACCGAGTCAGCCCGGGTCAATGTCGAATTGAGTTGGCCCGGGTCGATGTATAGCCGAGTCGGCTCGATCATATGTCGAGGCGAGTCGGTTCAGGCCAAAGTCGAGCCGAGTCGGCCCGGGCCCATGTCGAGTCGAGTCAGCCCGAGCATATGTTGAGCTGAGTCGGTCCTTGTCGAAGTCGAGCTGAGTCGGTCCAGGGTGATGTCGAGCCGAGTCGGCCCGGGGCGATGTCGAGCCGAGTCAGCCTGGGGCGATGTTGAGCCGAGTCGGCCCGGGTCGATGTCAAGTCTAGTCGGCTCGGTCTGAAGTCTAGCTGAGTTGGTATAGGTCGAAGTCGAGCTGAGTCAGCTCGTGCCCGTGTCGAGTAGAGTCAGCCTGGGCTGAAGGCGAGCCAATTCGGCTCGGGACAATGTTGAGCTGATTCGGCCCAGGCCAATGACGAGCTGATTTAGACCGGATAAATATCGAGTTGAGTGAGCCCATGCCCATATAGAGTCAAGTTGGTTTGGGTTGATGTAGAGCCGTGTCGGTCCGGGTCCATGTCGAGTCGAGTCAGGTCAGACCCAGATCGACCTGATTTGGCCCAGGTCTAAGTCTAGTTGAGTCGACCCAGATCCAAGTTTAGCCGAGTGGGCCTAGGTATAGATCTAGCTGAGTTGGTCCAAGTCTAGCTCGGGTCGGTTTAGGCCAAGATCAAGTTAGGTAGCTCGTGTCCAAATTAAAATGGATTTAATCTAATTTATAAAATGGATTTAATCTAATTTACAGAGTCGATTTAATTGAATTTGAAAAAATCTAAATAAATTTGATCTAGTTAAAATGGATATGGATTTTAAATCCAATCCATTTGTTTTAATTTGGATTGAATATAGATTGGATTTTAAAGAATCCAATCCATGACCACCTCTACAAATTTATTATGTATCGAGTCTGAGTTGAGTTAATGATAACCTAGTATATGATGAATTAATGATACTTCAACGAATGTAAAAAAAAAAAATCTTGATTAAAATTAACATTCCTAAACTAATACCTACACAAATATTTCCTAGTGGAAGTAGATCAATGATTTCCATTCAAGTTCAAACAAGAAAATGAATTAAAAAATTGTGTAAAACATGCTTTGGTAGAAATCGTGTTTTGATCAAATTATGTTCGAAAATAACCAATTATTGATGATGATCATTACGACATGATAGATGTTCATAATGATTCCATAACTTAACTTCTGACCATATTACAAGGTTGTGGAGAAAATCTTTGCATGTAAAGTGGGACAACAAAGCTTTTGGAGTTGATAGTATTGTTGTTCCTCTAAACATTTCCTTACCAAACGTATTAGAGACTATTAAGGAAACTTTCATGTTAAATATTTCAATCATACAACTAAAAGTCATATAAGTCATATTTTCATTTATATTTGTAGAGATTACAATAATTACATTATGTTAGAAAATAAAATGGTTTAATTAAACCAAGTGATGGTGAATTAGTTTTATTTTTTTTTTGAAAATTTACTTTCTTGAAATTCATTTCAGACTTAAAAACAAAAGACACTTAAGTGAAATTAAGATTGATTTAAGAATTGAGTGCAATCAAAATTTATATTGGTTTAGATTCTCTAATCCTACATCTAATCTTACTAATTCATCATTAGAATTGTTTGACAAAAATAAAAGGATATACAACAACTCTTGGTACCAAAAGAATATTGTACCAAAATGATATTAATCCTTATCAACTCTTACCTCTTAGAAAGATATATAATTTATCAACTATTGATCACTAAATACAACAACAATATTTAGAATAATGTAGTTATAATATTAAACCAAACAAATAAAGATATAATCAAACCTTCTCATAAGACGAGTCTCAAGATCAACACATTTACAGAGTGTTGATTCAAATGTTTGTAGAACAAGAAAAAGTAAAAAAAAATCTTAGAATTTAAAAAAAAAAATCTTTTGAATACTTGTTAATTAGTATACAAGACATGGAGTCAATTGTTTTATTTACTTCTCGTAAACCTTATTGAAAAAACATCTTATGCATTTGATCGATTATATTAATTATTAATTAATTATTTTTTTAAATGAAATGTTTTTTATTTTAATTGATTAAAATATGTTAATGTTAATAATTGAATCAGCTTAATATTTAATACTAGATTACATCTAATCGACTATGAAAGGTTGTAATTGATTATTATATTGAGAATTCTAAAAATACTAAAATTGATTGTTTGATTTAATTATTAATCAACATCCAATTTCGTTCAAATTATTAAATATATTAAACAAAATAAAATAGAATTGATAAAAGAAAAAAACAAATGATAAAATTTTAAAAAATAGATTAAAATGTTAAAAAGGGATTAAATTGAAAAAAATAGAAAAATATATGTTATTTAATTTAACAAAACTTCAAAACATATTAAAAAAAATATTGTAAATTTTTTATTTCAAATATATTTAAAAATGAAAAAAAAAATATAATTGAAAAGAAATATCTTTATTTTGACAACCAATTTTATTCCAATTTTTATTTGTTTCTTCTTTCTGATAAAATATTGACCTCTCCTAATCTATATTTTTGTCTCTCAGAACACCCATTTTCTCCCCTCTAACTAATCACTCCGGACCATTCTCTCCACATTCACCTTAACTTCCCACACCCACTCTATTTCTTTTCTATTTAATGTTTTGCATTAAGATTATGTTTGAATTAGTGACTGAATTTGAGATACTAGATTTGAAATGAGTTGTAGAAAAAATATTTGTAAAGAAAGTGTGAAGAAAGTAATGTTGTTTAGAATAGATAAATAAAGTAGAAAATGTAGAAATTTTTTGTGAAAGGTTGGTAGTGATGTGATAGATATAATTAAAATTATATTTTTTTAATTGATAAAAATGTAAGTTTACAAAATTACTCTTGTATTTAAAAATTATTAAAAAATTAATTTGATTGATTTATCTATAAATTATAATTATTTTTAATTAAAATATTATTTACAGTAATTTTGAAAGTAACTTTGAAAAAATACAAAATAATATAAAATTTGATAAAAAAATTTAAATATTTAATAAAAAAATTGTTTTTATATTAAATAACATTATTAATTTTGTCTTTATTTTTTATAATTAGTATAATTATTATATAAATTTATTTTTTATTATAAAAAATTATTTATTATTATTATTTATAATTATAATTTTATAATAACTATTAATTATTATATATTATATATTTTTATAACATAAATATATTTAAAAGTTAAATTTTTTCTGTTTTTATTATATTATATTTAATTATGTAATATTATTTTAAATAAAAGTTATTTTGAGTTTAAAATATAAAAGGATAAAAAATAAAAAATAATTAATTAATTTTATAAATATATGTTTTAAAACTTTCTTTCCAAATTTCTTGTAAGAAGCGAAGAAAGTTTGAGATTAAAAAATTCTTAATTTATATGTTTATTCTCTTATTTTCTGTAGTTTCTTTACCTACCATAAAACTTTGCATTTTTTGTCGTAGATACAAATCGTAAATGCTTTTGGAATTCTGCTGCTAATCTGTGCTTCTGATTCATATATCTATACTTATAACATTTGAGGGAGCACAACTACGAAACTTTCAACACGTGGCATTTTCACTTTTTTTGAAAAAAAAATCAAAATTAATATTTACTGAAAGAAGAAAGTTTGATGAGATTTTTTGATTTTTTGTGTGAACAAAATGGGCTCTTGCCTAAGCGGGTGCAAAATCAACCCAATGTTTTAAAACTCATTGTTTTCTCATTCTCTCTCTTTCCCCAATCTCTTTCATTTTGTTTTCGCAGTTCTCTCTCTCTCTTAAGCAACTAAATTAGGGTTCCTGAATTAGGGTTTATAAACATGGCTTTTGCTTTTCCGTGAATGGTTGTGCAATGACGATAACAACAGATGTTGCAGAACAATGACAGAGCACCCTTCAGGTAATTGGTTTTGAATTTGAATTTCTGATTTCTAGCGTTTTTTTCCGCTTTCCCCATTCTCTCTGTCTATGAAACCCTGATTACTCTCTTTTCTCTCAAACCCTAATCGCAACCCTTCATCTCAACCTTCCACCCTCCCTTCTCTCATTTTCCTTTACTCCTTTCCACCATTTCGGCAACTTCAAAGATGTCGTATTTGAAAGCATTTTTGCCCAAAACACCATTAGACATTTAGAAAAGGCGCGTGCTTTTGAAAATTGAAATGACAATGACGAATGTTTTTCACTATATATACAGTGTTGTATATAGCCATTATTCCATTTCTGTTTGGTTTTGTTCTTTTCATTTGACATTGAACGAGGTAATCTTTTATATTGTTTCTAGGGTTAAGTTCGTGTTCTAGGGTTGTAAGCTTGTGTTCATTTCATTTCTCTTTATTTATGCCTTTCTGATATTTTGTTCTTTTGATTTGTTCATTTAATTCTTCAACTTTTTCAGTTTATTTTTCCTCATTTTTGTTGAGTTCATATTCCAAGTTTGTAAGCATGTGTTCATCTTATTTCTCTTTTTTGGCTTTTTGATATTTTTATTTATTCGTCTAATTTTTTCTTCTGATTTGTTCATCTCATCCAAGTTATTCATTGTGTTTGTTTTTCGTCATTACTGTTTAGTTCAATTTTTTCATGGTTTGTTGCGGTGCATTTCATATTTATTTTCAATTTGTTTTGGTCTCTCCTCATTGGATTCATATGTTGTTTAGTTTTTTTCTTCCTCATTGTTTTGCTGCAAGTTGGATGGTTTTCATATTGATAATGGTTTTGTCACATGTTTTCTTCCGCACTGAATTTAACAGGGTTTCGTTTTAGGTGTATTTGGGGCCATTGCTTTTCTAAAACGTGGTACGTGGTGCAGAAGAATCATAGAGCACCTAAAAGGTAATTTCTTTTTGAATTTGAATTGTCCATTGTTATTGGTTTTGACATTTGTCATATTGGTTACTGCTAATATTTTAAAATTGCTTTATATTGGTTTATTAGACTTTATTGTGTAGGTTGCATTTGAAGAACAATCTCTAGGATCAAAGAACTTTCATTTGTAGGTTTGATACAAGGATCAAAGAATTCTTTGATTGTTTAAAGACATATTTTTTATACTCTGATGAAAGAAGTCTATATCAATGTAAAATCAATTTTTGATGTAAAATGTTTAGATTATGTTCAAGGTAATTTGATTTATATGATTGATACTAGGATAAAAGATTTCTTTGATTGTGTAAAGAGACATTTTGTATACTTTGATGAAAGAAATCTATATCAATGTAAAATCAAATTTTGATGTAAACTGTTTAGATTAGATTCAAGGTCATTTCCTTGTTTTGTGTAAAGATATGAATATTTTGTCATTGTTTGGAAACTATTTTCTATTGCATTGTGTTTTTTAAACCATAACATGTTAACAACGTAACATTACATTTAGATGATATAAAAAAATAAAAAAAATATAATGACATTGATTTCCATTTAATATTATTTAAATCATTTTATGAACATTGAATAAATTAGAAGGCTTAAGAATTAATGAATAAAATGGAAAATATTTCTAAGTATAGATTCATAACTGAACTTAAGACGAGTTATACCAAATAGTAGTATTGGAGACAATTATTATATCTTTTGAAGGTTAATAAACTTCATCAAATTTTTATTATATTAATATTATGATTATTATTATTATTATTATTATTATATTAAGATTATGATTATTATTATTATATTAAGATTAAGATTATTATTATTATTATTATTATTATTATAATATTAAGATTATGATTATTATTATTATATTAAAATTATTATTAAATTAAGAGTATGATTATTATTATTATTATTATTATTATTATTATTATATTATAATTTTAATATTAATAATAATATTTGATTATTAAAATTAAAATCTATACTTATAAGTTGTAGTGTGGGATATCATTTGAAACACCTTTTCAGTTTTCCACTTTTGCATTGTCATCTTTAGCTATTGTCTTCTTTTGCTTCTTTCTTTCAAATATGGCAAACAGATCCTCCATGCATTAAAAAACAAGGCCCTGCAACGGTTCAGGTTCTATTGTATTCCCTTTTTTCTATTCTATTAGTTTTCTTCCTAACATGCAAAATCTTTCTTCAATTTCTTTTTGTTTTTGGTTCTCTGTTTCTGATCAAAGTTGCAACCTTTGACATGTTTATGAATATGTTTTCACCATTTTTGGTTGCTTATGGTTCTCTATTTTTTAATTTTTTCACCATTATTGTTTTTGACATTTGTGATTTATTGCCATTTATAATGTGTTTATCTGTTAATTTTATTGTTTCTGATGAATATTTAAATCCATTGCCAATTCCCTATGTTACTGCTAATATGTAGATATTTGTTTTACCATCTGTTATAGCACCACTTATACCAAATTTTCCAAATTTGGATGACATATTGACAGTGGAAACCAAAGGAAAGTTCCAAACGATGAACCTGTTAGATGAGGTGTGTTGTCTTCTATTGTTTTTGAATTTCAGATTACCATTACAGAAAAAGTAACATGTTTTTTTTTTTAAAGAATCATGGTTTAGTTGATCGTGCTTTTGCAATTGAGTTCGGGTATGAACTTGGTCCAACTTGGGTTTTGGTGGATAACGAAGGGCATAAACATATTGTTAAGTATAATATGGACTTGTGTGTTCCTGAGATCATTGGAGGATGGTCTCAATTCCTCGAATTTTATGGCCTTCGTGGCAATCATTTTGTATATGTAGGAAATAACAGTTTTAAGATTACTTTGTTTAAGGGAAGATCGTCTTCTTCAACCGTGAATAAATTTTATGATCGTATCGAGAGTCGTTGCCCTCTCATTGACGGTCCGTATCTTCATTTCACTATCGCACTATCTGTGTCAATCAAGCCATCTGGTAATTTTTTGATTACTGTATTTATACACATGTTACTTGGCTTTTAGGATCTTCATGTTTCTTTTGCCAATTTCATTCGGAAAAGCAGGCTAAAGTATACTGTCCTTCATGGACATAAGAGTGAAGTTAAGTGCAAAATTATGATACAGCCACCTCCAGAAGCTTCTGTTAAATTTGGTGCTGGATGGAGAGAATTTTGTAAGATGCATGCATCTCGTGAAGGTGACAAATTGATTTTTTAGGCTAATATTGAGGCACAACCACATATTTGAGGGTGTTGTTAGTTCTGTGATTAGTGAACAAGTTAATTTCACAAATATGTTTCAGCGAAGGACAATGTTACTTTTATTTCATTACAATATATGTTTTGTTTCATTATTACATGTTATGTGTTTGATTTGATTTTATTTTATTTTTCAAGTTTATTTAATTTAACCGTATTAGCAATAATTTAACCGAATAATGTTCTAATTTGTCTCAAAATTGGAAATTGGAAATTCGAATTTGAATGTTTTATAATGCAGTATTGTATAAAGCCCAATTTGAATATATTACATGTTGGAATTAGAAAGTCCACTTTGAATATTGCATGTCAAACCAATAACCAGCTTCAAATAACAAAGACACATGAGAGTATTTGCATGCAAAAATGTTAAGGACATACCAAATATACAAATCGAGAATACTGAGCAAACAAGATTGACAATGTTTGTGAATGTTCTTTTCCTTTCTCAATAGCAATAGCCTGTTGATACAAGGAGAACACATCCTCCATTTTTTACTGTAATATCAATATCAATGAATGGAAAAGCTGTAAACAAATCAACCTAAAATTAAGTCAAATGTAAAAACACTTAGACAAGCCAACATACCAATCTTTGTTCCATATTAGCATGCCTGATTATTGCTTCAAGAATAAAATTTCACCATCTATCACCATTTATATCTTCAAATAAGTGAGTAAAAACTGTAATTTGTAAAATTTAATAAAAAAAATAGAAAGTGGATTTTGGGAAATCATGTGGCGCCATATTGACTGCACTAAATTTGACTAGATTTATGACATTGTTTCAATAAGGTTTCTTTGTATTATGAGACACATTCATCAATGTTTTCTCCAATAGTGTATAAAGTTGAATAAGCCTTCTCAAAAAATACTTACACAAGCTAGCATACCAATTTGTGTTCTATATTTGCATGCCTGATTATTGCTTCAAGAATAAAAATTCACCATCTATCACCATCTACATCTTCAAATAAGTGAGTAAAAACTGTAATTTGTAAAATTTAATAAGAAAAATAGAAAGTGGATTGTGGGAATTCACGTGACGCCAATTTTGAGAAAATTTATGACATTGTTTCAATGAGGATTGTTTGTATTACGAGACACATTCATCAATGTTTTCTCCAATAGTGTATAAACTTGAATAAGCCTTCCCAAAACTGTAAAAAGTATGTGCAAAATTACTTTTTGCTGCATGGATTGCATTTATAACATTTTTTATGGTTTATGAGAGCAGTGCACATTGATCAATGTTTTCACATTTGTATAATTCAACCTGGTGTGTTTCATGAAGTGAACCAATTGCCAAAGCTGCCAATCCTATGAAGTTCTGGGTGGTAGAGCAAAAGGTCTGCCATGGCCTTTCCCAAATGTTGCTCAAATTGGGTTGCCAAATAGAAAGTAGATTCTGGAAAGTATCACCAAAATGGTACTAATTTTGTTTGGATTCATAACATTGTTTGAATGAGGTTTATGAGAGTAATGCACAATGATCAATTTTTTCTGCAATAGTGTATAAAGTTGAATAAGCCATCCTAAAACTGTAAAAAGTATGTGCAGAATTGCTTTTGTATATAGGCAACGTGATGTACCTTTCATTGTCGAGAGGGGAGAATTCTGAAAAAGACAATTAATTTATGTGTGCTATAAAAAAAGTCGTGCCTTGGGTTTACCTTAATGGTGTTAAAATTTAGTTGACATATGGAAAGTTGAATGTGGAAAGAATATACATTTATTATGAAGGTGTGCTATAAAGCTAGGTAATGCTGACTCTATTTAAATGAACTTTAGCATTGTGAATACATTCAAATTGAAATTTTATTCTGTCATTGTGTTTCTTTCACTAAAATTGTTTTCTGTATTTCGTGGAATACACTATGTCTATATTGAAATTAGATCAAACAATCAATGTGTTAAATGACGTGAATTCAACAAAGAAGTCATGGAATGTGGTTGTCAGAGTCTTACGGCTATGGTGTGCAAGATTTCACGAAACAGAAAATCCCTTTTTCACTAGAGATGGTGCTACAGGATGAACAAGTAAGTTTTTCATAAAACTCAAAGTTGTGACATACATATATTTTATATGTGTTGCTTTTGAACATGATTTCCTTATGTATTTTTTTAGGGAGTACGAATCCATGCATCTTTGAGGAGGACACTAATATATAAATTCCAGAGTCAGATATTTGAAGGTCATGTGTATTCCATCCAATCGTTTAGTGTGGCATCCAATTTAGGATCTTACAGAACAACTAAACATGCTTATAAGATTAACTTCCAATATGGAACAAAGGTATCTTTAATGACTAATGAAGTGGTACCACAAACTAAACCACATTACACACCTCTTTCACTGCTGGCTTTGACATCGACTTTTTAGTGGGTTAGTTAAATTAACTTTTATGTTGGTATTTGGTATCTTTTCAATACAAGTTTACTATTATTAACTTCAGTAGTGTTTTACGCAGATATTGTACCTGAGTGGAGAGATGGGGCCCAGGCACGGTCGGTTGATGTAGTATAGTTGCTGACGTGTCGGTCTTCTTCTCTTTCGGTCGGTCGCTCCTTCTTGGTGTCTCCTTCGGTCGGGCGG
>Ga0123342_1008676_pt1 | contig 12625 bp, 11 predicted proteins | sample Turbeawhitnodule_FD_89960 | JGI IMG/M metagenome (GOLD analysis project Ga0123342, IMG submission 89960) | Root nodule microbial communities of legume samples collected from Mexico - Turtle bean Mexico white nodule | ecosystem: Host-associated > Plants > Roots > Nodule | place: Mexico: Nepantla...
ATGTTAACATTTCTAATCCATTTTCTCCAAAAAAAAAAAAAAAGAGTACAAATATAGAAACATTATCTATCATCTGAATTCTGAAATATTTCCAATGAATGAAAACTTATTATATTTGTTGTTGTTTAAGAATGACAAAATACAAATAGAGTAGTGTGAATTGATCACATTCATTTCTCTCTTTCCCTCTTAAGCTTTTATTCATTCTGATCCCTCTGAATAATCATGCATTCCTCTCCAAAGAACAAGATATTTTGTACAGATTATTCACATCTACCATTCTATAGATTTGTTTACAGCCTTAACCTTTTTTTGAAGGTTGAGACATGGTGGAGGTGCTTCCTTAAGCTTTGCAATGTCATTATATTTTCCTCTAACAAAAACATCTTGCAGCATCATCTATCTCATGCAGATACACGACTCATAAAAGCTCATATCTCATCTGCTGCAGAAACACCATCACACTCCGGTTGTGAAGAGGCCGTGCTGTCGGAGGTGGTGTCGTCGACACTCAAGTTGGAGAATTCGCCGCCGATGGACGAACTTTCATCTTCACCACAAACAGAAGGTGCTGGGGATGCTTCAGGTGTGGAGGTGGTAGTGTTGGCAGGTGAAGGAAATGAATCAGGATCTTCAGTCTGCTGCTGCAGGCTCCAATACATTATACTAGCTGTAAGAGTGAGAATCATCTTCTGGTTAACCTGCCATGACATCAACCAAGAAAGAGTGAGAAGCACATCATAAACAAAGTCAATTCAGAATGTGTCTATCTAATTGTTCTTATATGTTGTTGATGAATAAGCTTCTCTGTAAACAGAAGAAAATAAAAGGTAAAATGAATCAAATTTCTTCCATGAGCTAAAATTAAATGATGCATGCCTTTTAAGATGTTAGATGAAAGAAATTTTATTAAAGTTTGAAGGGTCTTAGTTGATTTTAACTTGTGGGAGAAGTTTAATTCATTTTACCTTGCATGTTTCTCTAATTGGTGTGTTTGTGAAAAACTTTATTTTCAAACAGAATGGAGTGGAAAAAGTTTTGTTGCAAATATGAATACAACTCTCCTTCATACCTCCATAATATCCTCAGGTAACAAAAAAATGGAACAACCAAGCTTTCTTGCAACACTGATTGTATAGGTGGCATTCAACCTCTTCTCATCATCTACAACAACAAATTAAGCCAATTTGGAAGGGATGAGAAAATAGCAAATTTGTTCCATTGTATACAAAGGACCTGTTTATCTATGTATCCCTATAGATATATATGTATCTATCTATACAAAATGTTAACATTTGAAAGGAATCATACCACTTCCACCCTTGGTGACAAGGTTCCAATTGACAACTCGGGGCTCAACAGCACTCAGAAGCTCAAGGAAAAAGAGTCCATTTGACAAGCTCTTGTCCTTTACATAAGTTGGATAAAAAAATGTGTCAATAGTAAATAATCATTTATAGTTCTGTTGCAGAACATTGTTATTGACAAAAAATAAAACAGAATTTCTTTTGGAGAAAACCTTGAAGCTCTCGATGTGAGAAGTTCTGCCAGAGTTCTTCACTTTTCTGTTAGCCCAATGCAGGATATCTGCATCCCTGATCTCCTTTCCTTGGGAATGAGATCTCAAATTTCTCAACAGTTGAAGCATAGTGAACCTCATCAGCTGCCACAACAAAGCTGAAAAATAAAACATAATAGTTTAGACCAAATTGAAAGCTCAAGAAATTGGTGGGAAAAGGGACTTAAAAGAACTCACAAAAAAAGAGAGTAAATTATGTCCATAACATTTGTGTGGAAGCTATAATGAGATGAAGATTTTACCAAGAATGAGCTTCTTATTTCCTTGCACAATGTCATTGCCAGCTACATTGACTAGTGAGAATCTCAGTTGTGTACCAACTTCTATGACCTGATTGCAGTTCTCTACTTTTCTGAATGGCATTCTAATTGGAGGTTTAGTCGCCCGTTTCCAGTTAATTGATCCAGGAAAAATCTTGTCTAACACCTCTAAAAGTACCCATCTACATGCAGAAAGTAAAAGGAATCAAACACTTGGTGAATTTTATAAAGTAGGATATGACATTCACTTCCTTTTACCCAACATGGGATAACTGGAAAATTACCAGAAACTTGAACATAAACATAAAGACAAGAAAAAAAGTTACTTGTACTAAAAAACAGAGGAATTGAGAGCCTCTACATATACCCACTTACTTTTACCCAACATGAAATAGAAGATAAGATAAAGAATTATGTAAGTTTGTTAAAAAACAGAGCAATTGAAGACAACCTCTACATAGAAGTGAATAAATATCTGCCAGGTGGATCTTTTGGTCATTATGTTTTGAGACACAGAAAATTTACAGTTTTACGCATGTACAAGGCTTTCAAGTTTGAGAAAATAATAAATGCAGTTTAAGAAATGGAACACATACCCATTTCTGACATCCTCAAATAGATTATTTACATGTGTAGAAATTCCAAGACTATTGATCCACATTCGGAAGCATCTCTCTTCTCTAGATGTTTGGACATCATCTGTTATCATCTCAGCATAGGAAATCTTTTTAGTGTCTGTAGATAGACCACTCCTGCATTGCGTAGGGTCCTAATTAAATAACTACAGGACTTAAATGGAAAAAACAAATCCAGAAAGTAACATATGCAATGCTGCAAAACAAAAGTGTTTTCTGAAGAGTAAGAACACAGTTATGGATTGACAAGGTCATGCATATAGTAGCTCCTTCCTGATCTGATCTATATATGAAAAGAATATTTGATCTTTCATCTCCAGAGGAAACTCAATAATGTCTGTTTTGTGTCTTTGTGTTTGCAAACACATCATAGAAAACCAATAAACTAAATGCTTGATGTCAACACGGAATGCTCTTCTAATACATTACAATGCCCACAACTTAGCATACATGCTGCCACTCAAATGCATGAAAATAACTATGATTATGATACAATAAACAAACCAAGGAAAAGGAACCTCCACTAAAGAAAAGTGCACACATGCCATACCGATATTGATTTAAATTATCAAATAGTCTGCATAAAATTAACTATGCAATTCATTTCATACCTGTGATGAAACAGTTGTGCAACAAATGCGAGATTCAAATTCGAAGTACCCTCGGCAACATCCCTTGGGGTCAAGTATCTTTTGCAGCCCATTCTCTCTGCATGATCAATAACCAGATTTGCCCTTTCAGTAGAATCCTTGGTATCTAAGGTGGCTGGACTGCAATGTTCAGGAGCAAGGACATTCAGAAGATAAGCATAAGCCTCTCCATCCTGTAAATAAACGGGTGTCAGCAAATTAGGACAATGGATTGATAACAGCTTGATTCGATTTTGGATTATAAAACTTTCATGAGTTCTAGCACTATTGGCTTAGAAGCTGGAATTTGAAGAAATCAAAATTCTGCTGGAACAAACATAAGAAAAATTGGAATTGGATTCTTTGTAGTGAAAATCCTCTTTAAAATGTATTAAGCAATATGACATGGTCTAGATGACATTTGCAAGATTTGAAATCCTAGATACCATTGTACAAATTTAGATTTATCATTACTCAAAGTATCAAAAATAATCCGCCAATTACATTTATTTAGTTGTACTCACTCTTAAAGAATACAAAAATAGTTACAAAGAAAATTATCAAATCATAAATTACCCAAACCCAAAGCATAAAAGACGTGCTCAAGTACCTTAACATCAGAAGAAAAATTTCTGACAGTTTTCTCGTATCCTGCTCTCTGGAGATGAAAATTCATCCATTTTAGAAGAACCTTTTCGGGAGACAAACTAAGAAGCTCTTCGATCTCCTGAGACAACAACAAAATGCAAAATACATCAGTTATCCTAAAACACAATATGCAATGAATGAAACATTAAAATTTGATTTAATTGCAATGAAAATAGATATTAAAGAAGAAAAAATGCATATCTCATTACCTCACTGTCATCAACCAATTCCATAAGTTGAGGAGTCTTCTTAAGGTTGAGATCTGCCAGCAGCTGAATCTGAAATCCAAGAGAGTGGTAGCAAAAAGAAAACAATGACTAATTGAACATTCCACAAGTCAAAATATCTACCAGGCCAATAAGAAAAGTGATTTCAACACACAAACAAATTCAAATAACTAAGCTAAAAATAAAGGAATGATATAAGCAGTTCAAGTATCTTTACCTTTATAATTTGGGAAATCAAACCTACAACAAGATAAGGCTGCAACACAAACAACCAACAAAAATGAGACAAAGACTTAAAGTTAGGAACCTAAGCAAATGTCGATAGAGAATTTGGGGAGTGCAGATTACTAAAACTTACTCTTCCTTCAACCAAATCCTGTGCACCAATGTTAACCACTGTGCAGCCAATAGCCTTGGCGGAATTGAGGCATAGAGTATGGTTCTCGTTGACCTCCCAAAGACTGGGATTGCGTTTGCAATTGATGGCACGCTCATCTATAGTCCCAGGCACAGCAACATTGATGAGCTTACTGCATTAAACACAACATGTACCAAGGTCAATACATATTAAAGATTCATACACACATAAGTAAAATGCAACAATCAGCAGACCCTGCTTATATACCACAAAAGAACGCCATCTTTTGCAAGATCAAATATATCATTTGAAGCTGGGTTCAATGGAAGATATTGCTTCAAAAATGGATCATCACCAAGATAGCTGTTTATGTGGGCAACATAACAGGCCTTTTCTGATTCACTGATTGTGTGGAGAAGGGTGGTCACAGTTTCCTTGAGAAATGACGAGGAGTGCCTCCTACCACCTTGTTTTGCAGTAGGTTGGCTTTGCAAATTCAAATATGCCTGCATGAAAAATGTAATCAATTGAAAATTTACATACACTACATTTAATGTTGTTACATGGTACACAAACTGTTTCATTAATACAACTAATTTACACACCATCCCTTTATTTCGAGTTCACAACATGGAAAAAGGTTCCTAATCTAGTAATATTAAAAAAGACAGAATCGAAGGGGTACCAAAGTACTAACCTTTAAGAAGATTTCAAAATCAATGGCATTGGTAAAATCAGTGCCTGGTTCACCCAATATCCCCCTAATCTCATCCTCGTTATACATGTCTCTGAACGCGTTTAGCTTCACCATCAAAGCTGGCAAATCTCCAAATGTAACCTTACCATTTTGATTCTTTAGATTGACAAACTACAACACCAGGAAGAAGGTCCATATAAGGTAAACAAAACACCAAGCACGAAAGCCATCAAATTTGAAAGAATAATGAAACAGGACCAAAAGGCCCATTACAGGGAAGCAATGAAAAGAACCTACTTTTGATTTCATGCTGCGAAGCTCAACCTGCGTGAATTGGCTTTGAAGCGATTGATCGGAGACAATAACACCTTCGAATTTAGACATCTTGAAGAATCACTAACCGAAGCTACAAATGTTACCCCGGAAAAGCTTTAAAATATTTGCAGCACAAACAAGACGTTTATGCCTGGTAACTCAACAACCGATTACCAGATGCAATGCTACACGGTCGAATTCAAATATAACGACCAAATCTACAACGAAACCAACACAAGAAGCGGTTTATCCCCCGGACTCACCGACCTGTCCAACGTTATCCTGACAGATAAAAAAAACAAACGATAAGCTTAAAAAAGAAAAACCAAAACAGAACACAAATGCTAAAACAAAAAAAAAAGTTCGTTAGATTAGTTATTGAGAAAACCCCATCACTTAAAAACCGAACAGAACCTCAATTCCATCAAACATATCAAAAGGGTACAACGCATTTCACATCTGTTCAATGTTCCTCTCTTTTTTTTCAATGAAAGCAAAGCGACTAATATTGGTATTCGGTTATTTACCCCTCCCCCCAGACAGCAAAATTGAATTGGGAATGTTGAGGTGGAGAAAGAAGACATGAAAGAGAAGAAGTTGAGTAAGAAGCACGCAGATGGTGGTACATGCATTGCAGTGATGGCAATTTGTTCAGGTTAATGAGTGAAATTAATAATAAGAAATACCCACGCATAAAAATGAGGCATAGGTTGTTTAAATGTTCAACTACCCTTCACTGTTTCACTAACAACACATTCAATGAAGAGAAGCGTAGGAAAGAGAAGAAAGGATCGATTTTTCTTAGTGGGTAGGCAAAGTGACAGAGAAGAGAACACACCGTGAGACTCCCAAGTCCTATATTACTGTTTTTGTTTGTGTTTTTGCTTTGTTCCTCATTGGGCGCGTGGGGTAACTTCGCGAGTACGTCCACGTTTCGTACTCGCTCTACCGTTCCAACACGTCGCAGTCTTGGTGTATAGTAATTTTGGTGTTTTGTGGAACCGACTTTGATGTGGTTTTTGTTTTCATCTCAACAAAATCCAGCCGTCGGATCATTATGGCTGACATGTTCATCGCACAGCTGTGCGTGATTCGGTATGGGCCCAGTACAACACCGCATTACGCAACATTATATTATATAATAATAGTTATAATAATAATAATATTATTATTATTACTATTATATTTTTAATATATAATATATTTAGTCACGGTTCTTTCTGTATTTATATTCCATCAGATCTCGTGTCAAATTTTTTATATTTTTTGTGACGGTTTTTTGCAACGTTTATGATAGGATAAAAAATTTGATCACTATCAGTTCTTGAATGAATATTTAACTGTGTAAGAATGTGTGAACTCTTGTGTTTCAATCAGAAATCATCTTTTGTTAACTTTTGCTGGAAACAATAATATAATTAAGAAGGCGAATGATGTTTGCTGTAAAGTTGGATAAAATCATTTTTAAATTACTATATATAATTTAAATATGTTTTTAATATTTTTTTGGATTATTGTGTTGCCATTAAGAATGATTATTTATCACGTCATTTAGAAGTTTGACTTAATCACACATATCAATATACCAGAAATTAAGAAACACTTATGTTGAGGATTTTTTTAAATAACATATTTTTTACACAAATATTTATTAATTCAACTGTTGTTTAATATATCTATATTTTATTAGTATAATGAAATATTTTATTATGAATTATTTTAAAAAAATATTTTTAATTTTTTAAATTAATATTAATAAACAGTTTTTGTATAAAAAAATAATTTTTTATTTTTTTCTTAATTTTTTATTTTAAGACAATAAAAAAATTTATATTCTTTTCATTTGGTTTTCAACCAAATTTCATACATAAAAAATAATATTTATTTTACATAAAAATATAATATTTTTTTTTAATTAATCACTATTTATAGAGCAACTCTAATCTTTGCTCAAGTCTTAACGTAAACATTATCACATACTCTAATATCAAAATTATTAATGAAAAATAAGAAAAAATTTGAAAAAAAAACTCAAAGCAGAAAGAAAAAAAATTGATTAATCAATTTATCATTATAACAACCACCACTTCAAAATAATATTGTTAGAATTAAATATATATATATATTAATATGCAAATTAAATAATGAAGAATTAAAACAAAGTTTAAAAAATATAGCTAATTTTTTCGTTAAATTTTATCATATAACGTCATAAACTATTGAACAATCAATTATAATTATCACTTCGTGTTATTACTTAAGGATGGAAAATTTAAAAAGATTAAAGAGTTTAACGTCAATTAAAATTTCGATTAGAAACTATTTATTTAAAAAAAAAAAAGTTAACGTCAATTAAAATTTAGAATAGAAAGTTAAAACACTTAAAAGGTTTAAGGATACAAAAACTAATCGTAAATATGGCCCAATAATATGTGCCCCCACGACACCACATTCTAATTCTTTGTCTCTTATCTTAGCTATTTTTTAACAATAAATACTAAATTCATAATTAATTAAAGGGTGGGACCAGATTTACTACAACATCACACATACAAAATATCTTAAAAAACAAAGAAGTTGTAGAAAACAGTTATGAGACAGCTTCTTTTTCACCTCCATAACTTCTTTAAGCACCTTCATAAACTTTAAAAATATAAAAAATATCCTAAAAAAAATAAAAATTAAAGTTTTGTTTTATGAAAAAAAGGTGTTTAGAGTGTGGTGGTGGTAGTTTAGTGCTTTTTGAGGTGATGCGTTGTGGTGGTAGTTGCGGTGGCGGTGGTAACGATTGTGTTGGTGTTGGTAGTGTCACGGTTGGTTGGCTCGTCATTCTCTAGTAAGTTCTCATGCCTTAAATACTCATTTACATATTACTAGATCAATGAATTAGACAATCTGGTGTCCTACACAAAAAACTAAAGTGTTATGAATTAGATAATTCGTATGTATAATGGATCCTGAACGTACCAAACTCACACTTCTGGATTGTGTAATCCAGTACTAAATGAACTATGGATTACACAATCCAAAAGTAATTTTAGAACTTAAAATATGACTTTTGGATTACGTAATCCAAAAACTAATTGGACAAACCTACCAGATTACATAATAAAAAACCCTCACTAAAATACTGCCAATACCGGATTACGTAATTTGAAACTATTGCAACCCTAAATCCTATCGGATTACGTAATCTAAAATTGTTTGAAACCCTAAACCCTACCGAATTACGTAATCCATAACCTAACTTAAAAACTCACTGGATTACATAATCTGATACCTATTTGTGCGAAGAACATACCAGACTACCCTATGCCCTTTCAAATGCTTCTGTCATATTACACTTAAAAATTAAAACCAGTGAAATTACTAACCGGTGAATGAAGAGGACAATGGTGAATGATGGAGAATGAGAGGTTTAAAAGGGATGTGAGCTTTGAGAAAATGAGAGTTTGAGAGAAGGATAAAACTTTGAAGGAGGTGGGAGGGGGTGGGAGTGAAAGGCAACGTGAGAAAGAGAAAGTGAAAGTAGGTTAAAATTATTTTTTAATTTTTTAATATTTTTTACTGAAGGGTATAATAGTAAGTGTGCTTTTAGTATGGAGTGCCGGAAGAAGCCGTGGAGGTGCAGGAAGAAGCTATCCAGTTATGAAAGTTTGCTAAACAGTCGTAGCTTAACAAAAGTGGCCCAAATAAGAGAGTGAACAAATGAGCCCAAATAAGTCCAAAGAGAACATTCCACAAACGAGTTCAAATAAGTGTTTCGTACTATTTCAATGTCTCAATGTGTTTCATCTACTAAAAGTTTATTTCTATAATAACAATGTAATATTTTTTTAGAGAAAAGTTTATTTGACACCCTGAAAAGTAAGAAACATACATTTAATATTATTTGAAATAATATAATAATAGTTTAACTTAAATAATAAAATAATAATGAATAAAATATTAATTTATCAAGGTAAGGTGTGAAGTGTATGTTTTTTCGGTTTTCGATATTAATATATCACCATCTAATTTTTAATGTCTATGACAAAATTTGAAAAATAAATTTGAGAATTGTATCTCTGAGGAAAAAAAGAATCCACATTATTGTATTTGTTAAATTTTTATTTTCATAAAAAAAAGTTACGTGAAACAATGAATTAATTATGACCTCCATTATTATAAAAACCTCCTAACACCACTAAATCTTTTAAGACACTTGATGACCTTCAAATGAAGGTTTAGTTCACCTTTACTAGAATACTAGGACTTTTATCATTCCTTTCAATCCAAACTAGTAATATGTTTAATAAAATGTTTGTTTCTTTTGATAAAAATTGAAGTGGAAAATCAATAAATAACTTGAGACAGAAATGTGAATGATGTCGTTTCTTCATTTGTTATGTTTTTAACAATATAATGAGTTATCACATGTTTTAGATAAATTAACCTTAAAAAATTTATAATTTATTTTACATTTGATATGTATTATCATCTCAATATTATGACTTGATTGAAAGGTTAGATGTGTCATGAGAAAATGAGTTTATTCCTTTTTTGAAGATGCAAACAAAGGAAATGTGGCAACAAAAGTATAACACAATTATTTTACAAATAAACATTGATCAAATCTCTCATACAATATGGTGTGATAAGATTATTGATTTACATTGAAATTGAACAAAACAAGTGCATGAAACATTCTCCACTCATTTGTTCTCCTACAATTCTCATGACTTCTTTTTCTCCTTTATCTTAAGACCACCTCACAAGCCATTCAAGATTTCCTACAATACAAAAATCCCAGGCCAATTCCAAATATCATTCCACATCCATATCCTATAACCACTGGTTCCCATCCAAATCCAAATCTCTCTTCTCCCAAAAAGCTCGGAGAAGATGGAGATTTTTGTTTAGTGTTGTTGCAATTCATTGACAATGGGAATCCATATAATCTCGAGTTTCCTAGGTAAGAGTCATTTGAAAAAGTTGCAAACTGTTTTCCTTGAGGTATTTCTCCCACTAGCTGGTTATTGGAAAGATTCAGGACTTCAAGATAGTTCAGATTGGTTAATTCTGTTGGAATCCTACCAATGAACATATTTGAGGAGAGGTCCAATGATTCTAAGTTTGTCAAATATCCAATGGATTTAGGAATAAGACCACTTAATCTGTTATAGGAGAAGTTGAGTCCTCTAAGAGCGTGAAGCTCTCCAATCACATATGGAATTTGTCCTTCAAATTTGTTTTGGGATAAATCAATGGTTACAAAGTTCATTGGAATTTTGTTGAGTGTCATACTTATCGCTTTTGTTGTTACAGTTACAGATTCATATATACGCATAACTATAGATTCAATCACAAGAATCGGGGATGCGTTAACTAACGTAGGTGATGTGCCTATGTATATCTCATCCCCTTCATATTGAATGACATTCTTCATGGCTTTAAAATTTTGTATATAGGTTTTTGGTATTGGACCATTGAAATAGTTGGATGAGATATCAAAAATAATTATACTTGAAAATCCATGCTCCGTCTTTAAATCGTCAATGGGACCGTACAATTTGTTGGCTCGCAAAACCAATACTGTCAACATTGGTAGAGTTTGAAGCCAATACGGAAATTTATCCTTAATTTGATTGTTGCCAAGATTCAAGATCTCCAACTGTGTGCAATTGGACAAAGATTTTGGCAAAGGACCTTCCAATTGGTTGTTATTGAGATTCAAAAAAGTGAGATCAGTATTCATTGAAAAGGTAGTTGGTAAAGTGCCATTTAGTTTGTTATTTTTTAGATCCAAAATAAAAAGGGTTTGCAAGTTTACAAGACATGATGGAATGATGCCTGTCAACTTATTGGGAGACAAGACAAGAACTTGAAGATTACTTGCATTACAAATTGAGGAAGACATGTCGCCAATGAGTAAATTGAAACTGATATCAAGAAACTTGAGGTTGTAGTTCCTTGAGAATTCGTTCATTGGAGTTTTCAACAAGTTGTGGGATAGGTTCAAATTTTGTAATGAATCGACTTTATGTAACCACTCGGGCACTACTCCATTCAATTTGTTGTCGGATAGATCAAGATCTATCAACATTGGGATTTTTCCTGATAATTTTGGAAATTCAGTTAAACCCACAGAAGATAAATACAAAAGCTCTAAGTGAGGGGTGTTGGTGAAGATTGAAGAGTTATGAAGACCACTAAAGTTATTTGACGATAAACATAATTGAGTAAGGTTTGCAAGGATGAAGACTGGTTGTGGAATATTTCCCTGTAACTTGTTGTAGCACAAATATAAAGACTTCAAGGATTGAGCTGAGATTGAAGGTATATGGCCTGTGAATTGATTCTTTGATAGATCCAATTCTTTCAAAAATGGCAAAGATAAACACCAAGCAGGAATTGTCCCATTTAGTAAGTTGTCTTTGAAGGATAGAAAAGTTAGATTTGAAAGCCCTGTTATTTTGTTGGGTAGAGGGCCCTCCAATCTATTCTCTGAAAGATCCAAGTGAAGAAGATGTTGAAGATTTGAAAGTGAGGATGGAATTTGGCCTCTGAATCGATTGTGTCGAAGATCCAAAAATGTTAGATGTGGAAGGGTTAAGACTGAGGATGAGATTGAATCGTTGAGATAGTTAATTGAGAGATCGAGGAAAGTAAGATGTGTGAAGTTGGATAAAGAGGCAGGGATTGTCCCCTCCAACATGTTCCATGAAAGATCCAATATAGTGAGAGTAGCAACACTGCAACTCAAGTTCGGAAAATACTTGAAACTATTACGTGATAACCATAAGTGTTTAAGTTTTGTTAAACATAAGATGTCAGTTTTCAAGTTTTCTTGAACTCCAGTGTATTTAAGACTGAGATTAACCAAAGAGGTAGATAGATTGAGTGGCCTCATCGAACTAAAAGTCATATTTACATAATCCAAAATAAGCTCCTCTAAAATTGTTGCATTTTGGAGGAACTTCTTCCAACTGTTTTCTTTCCACGTTAACATAGTAAAAGATAGATCAAGTGATTCTAATTTGGAAAGTTGTGAGATTTGGGAAGGAATTTCACCTTCAAGGAAAAAATTTCTAGACAGATTAAGGTGTGTGAGGCTCACAAACCCACCAAAGAGAGACGACAATCGAGAGGAGGAAAAGTCATTTAAAGCAAGATTAAGTGATTGAAGATGAGAAAGACGAAAAAGAGTAGTGTTTGGATGGAGTTCACCTGAAAGACCACTACAGGCGAGATCAAGACCTATGATGTTTCCAGAGATGGGGTGGCAAGTAACCCCA
>Ga0123342_1008677_pt1 | contig 12622 bp, 11 predicted proteins | sample Turbeawhitnodule_FD_89960 | JGI IMG/M metagenome (GOLD analysis project Ga0123342, IMG submission 89960) | Root nodule microbial communities of legume samples collected from Mexico - Turtle bean Mexico white nodule | ecosystem: Host-associated > Plants > Roots > Nodule | place: Mexico: Nepantla...
AAAAAAAAAAAAAAAAAAAATAAAACACAAAAACTCTTATATATAACACATATATATATATATATATATATATATATATATATATATATATATAAATAAAGGAATGGTATTATTAAAATCGACTTCTTTATATTGTTAAGATATATATTAATTCTCATTAAACTTATACATGTGATTTTTATTTTTTATTTATAAATTTATTATATCACTCTTATTTAAATTTTTTTTCTTATATATTAAGCAGAAAATTTAAAAAAAAATCAAATAGAGTATTGAATTTAATAGAAGTTCGGAAACTGATATAATTCAATCTAAATAAAACTTACACTCATAATACGAATATATTTATTTGTATTTGTATTGTATTTTATTTTTTATATAAGTTTGAAATTATTACATAAGCGTTTACTTATTTATAAAAATAAAAATATAAAGAAACAACAAAGCTATTTTTCTTATATTTTAGAGAATATTTTATTAAAATTATTTTATTAATATAATAAATTTTCATCTAATTTTTTCTTAAAAATTTTTATAAGAAAATTATTAAATCATTTTATAGATATAATAAATTTTCATCTATTTTTAAATTTTTTATAAATTATTTATTCTTAAAACTCTTTATAAATCTATTTTTAATTTTTTTTATAAAGAAATATTTATTCTTAAAATTCTTTATAAGAAAATCATTTTATTGATATAATAAAAATTTTTTGGTCTAATTTTTTTAGAGATTTAATTTTTTTTCTTGTAATTTAATTTTTTTTTCTTGTAATTTAATTTTTTTCTTATAATACTGATTGTTGTTAGGTGTATAGGTGTGTTAGTCTGCCAAATGCCGAATAATACCTAACATGAGCTTTGTAAAAGTAGACAAATATATGTGGTTAAGTTAAAAAATAAGTATTTTTAATTTTATAAAGTGTCTATTATTACCAATATTTTAATTATTAGCCAAATAACATAATCAATACGAACATTATATTTATGAACAAGTTAACATTGACTAGACAATGAATCATTTTCCATTAAAACTCAATATAAGCTTGAGAGCAATATACATAAATATTTTTTTATATTATATGAGAAAAAAGTTAAGACTGTTTAAATTTTAAAAATTCAAATAATATTATAATTCCATTTTAATTTAAAAAAGATTAAATCGATATGCTGTATCAGGATTAAAATTAAGATTTAAAAAGTATAATTTAAATAATATTTAATTTAAAAAAACTGTACTTGTATTTAGTCATACATTTATATTAATTAATTTCAAAAACCACTTGCTTTTATACGTTTCATATACTCTTTAGACATAAGAGATATACATGGATAAAGCGTACAATTTTTAATATACTGTATTGAAAGCGTACATTTCATAATTTATGTATTAGCCACATTTGAAATCTTATTAAAACATATAAAAAAGTCAAATTCTTTAGCATTAGCCTCGTATTTGGAATGTCTAAATAATGTTTAAAGAACGAAATTTTATTACATAAAATATTTTTCAAAAATGTTTATTGGACATACTCCACCCTAAATAATATTTTTTAATTTTTTTATTAAAAGTATTAATATTTATTATGGAGGTAAGATGCAAGGTTCTCAAAATATAATAACCCAATATTTTTATAACAAAGTAACACACTGAAATGATATAACATTACAGACCCAAAAGTATTGTATACATTATAAAGAAACATGAAAATAAATTATTAGTGACTCAAACATCAGAGTTCTTAGAAAGAACCAAACACATTACACAGGTAGTAGACAAACACCAATAAGAAAAATCTAGACAAATTTGCATCAAAAGCAAAGATTCCTTAAACCGATTCTTCAATTAGATGAATCCTGTAGCCTTCTTTCACCTCCACCTTGGTTAAGGTGTTCCACTTCTGTCCCATAATTCGTAGTAGAGGAATCTTCTTCACATGCAACCACAAGAAAACCGAATATTCAGCATCACAGTGGCACTTGCAGAAACAAGTATGCTCAGTGTAAAAACAAAATCATCTTAGATAAAAGGTCTGAAACTACTACAATGTCTTACGAGATAAAACCAAGATTGAAACAATTAGATAATGTGTGTAAAATGGAAAAAATAATAGGAAATCATGTTGCAGAGATACCTCATGAAAACAAATACTAGAACTCATTACCTTGTGAGGACTGGTTCTCCATTGGATTGGTAATCCATGATCCAACCATTCCCTTAAGCTTATCAACCACCCCTGTCCCTGGAGTCTTCACATACATCTCTTGGTACCTTCTCTCAGTCTCTATATCTTCACTTCCTAACCTTCTTTTCACTTCCTCTGATTCTGTTACCTTCCATAATGGTATCTGTTGGTCTACTCTTCTCTCAGCCTCATCCTCTCTCTCATGCACTGCATCAGAAATCACCTTTTTACCACCCTTGTTTCCTTCCTCAGTAAACTTCACTGGCTCCTTCCTATGCAAAGTCTCTGATATCACTTCAGAGAGAGCACTGTCTTCAGGGGTTGGCCTCAGCTTGTCTGCCAAATAGTCCTTCATAGAAACACCCTTGTCTTGTTCCACACCCACACTAGCATATTCTTCACCAGCAACGTTGGACTTCACACCACTTCCCACTCCTCCAACGTTTCCGTATGGACCTAGGTTTTCAGTCAGAGACTGAGCAACACTCTTTCCATATTCAGTTGGTGCAGCAGCATGCTCTCTTCTCCTCTCTTCATGTGCTGTTGTTGTGTCACCGAACCCGAGCTTGGAAGCTACGGTGTTTTTGGCCGAGATAGCTTTATCAGCTACTGCAGAGGTTGCTGAAGAGATTGTTGATTGCTGTTGATTGCTTGGATTTTCTTGGTAATTCTTTGTTTGTGTTGTTTCTGTGTTGGCACCGTATCCAAGCTTTGAAGCTACTGCATTTTTGGCTGAGGCAGCTTTATCAGATATTGCAGAGGTTGCTGCAGAGATTGTTGATGGTTTTTCTTCGTGATGCTTTGCTTGAGTTGTTTCAGTGTCATAACCGAGCTTGGAAGCTACGGTATTTTTGGCTGAGACAGCTGTATCAGCTATTGCAGAGGTTGCCGAAGAGATTACGGAAGGTTTTTCTTCTTCCCGATGAGTTGTTTCAGGACCATATCCGAGCTTTGAAGCTACGGTATTTTTGGCACTGGCAGCTTTATCAGCTATTGCAGAGGTTGCTGAAGAGATTGTTGATGGTTTTTCTTCTTGATGAGTTGTTTCAGCACCATATCCAAGCTTTGAAGCTACGGTATTTTTGGCACTGGCAGCTTTATCAGCTATTGCAGATGTTGCTGAAGAGATTGTTGATGGTTTTTCTTCTTCCTGATGAGTTGCTTCAGGACCATATCCGAGCTTTGAAGCTACTGTATTTTTGGCAGCGACAGCTTTATCGGCTATTGTAGAGGTTGCTGATGAGATTGTAGACGGTTTTTCACTGCTTGTGTTCTGTTGCTGATGCTTTGTTTGAGTTGTTTCGGTGTCAGCACCATATCCGAGTTTGGAAGCTACAGTGTTTTTGGCCGCGACGGCTTTATCAGCCATTACGGCTGTAGCTAAAGAGACTGTTGATGGTTCTTCGTTGCTTATGTTCTCTTCTTGCTTCTTTGCTCGAGTTGCTTCGCTCTCATTTCTGTCGCCATATCCAAGCTTTGAAGCTACATTATTTTTAGCAGTGATGGCTGTATCAGCTATTGAAGCGGTTGCTGATGAGATTTTATCTGTGTAACTGCTCTCATTTGATGGTTTCTCCCTTGATCCGTATTGGGATTCCTCCATGTGTGTGGTGTTGTAGGCTTGTGGGGTTCTGGTTTCAGTTGAAAATTCAGGTAGAAAATGATCGTGGCTTCTAGATGAAGGATATTGAGTATTTGTTGCACTTGGACTAGATTGTTGTGGCAAGTGTCGGTCATGGTTCGTGGTAGAATGGTACTGATCCTGGTTTACAGATGAAGGGTATTCATCATGGGTTTTGGTGTAATGGGACTGAACTTTAGGTTCGGTAGATAACTCTGGTGTAAACTGAACATGTCTTCCTGTTGAAGGGTACTGATGTCTTGTTTCATTAGATTGCTGTGGCAAGTGTTGGTCATGGATTTTGGTATAAGGGGGCCGAAGTGTGGGTTCAGTAGATAACTCTGATGCGAACCGATCAGTGCTTCTGGATGGAGGGGATTGAGTTTTTGTTGCAGTAGACTGGTGAGGCAAGTGTTGGCCATGGATTTTGGTAGAAGGGTGCTGAAAATTAGGTTCAGTAGATGACACTGGTGTAAACAGATCATGAGTTCCAGATGAAGGGTACTGAGTTTTTGTAGCACTGGATTGTTGAGGCAAGTGTTGGTCATGGATTTTGGTCAAAGGGTGCTGAATATTAGGTCCAGTAGATGAAACTGGTGTAAACTGATCATGGTTTCCAGATGAAGGGTATTGAGATTTTGTAGCACTGAATTGTTGTGGTAAGTGTTGGTCATGGATTTTAGTAGAAGGGTGCTGAATATTAGGTCCAGTAGATGACACTGGTGTAAACTGATCATGGGTTCCGGATGAGGGGAATTGAGGTTTTGTAGAACTGAATTGTTGTGGTAAGTGTTGGTCATGGAAGGTGGAAGGGTGCTGAATATTAGGTCCAGTAGATGACACTGGTGTAAACTGATCATGGGTTCCGGATGAAGGGAATTGAGGTTTTGTAGCACTGGATTGCTGCGGCAAGTGTTGGTCATGGAAGGTGGAAGGGTACTGAATATTAGGTCCAGTAGATGACACTGGTGTAAACTGATCATGGGTTCCGGATGAAGGGTATTGAGGTTTTGTAGCACTGGATTGCTGCGGCAAGTGTTGGTCATGGAATTTGGTAGAAGGGTGCTGAATATTAGGTCCAGTAGATGACACTGGTGTAAACTGATCATGGCTCCCTGATGAAGGTTGTTGAGTTTTTGTAGCACTGGAATGTTGTGGAAAGTGTTGTTCATGGAATTTGGTAGACTGAATATTAGGTCCAGTAGATGACACTGCTGTAAACTGATCATGGCTTCTAGATGAAGGGTATTGATTTTTTGTTGCACTTGATTGTTGTGGCAAGTATTGGTCATGGATTTTGGCTTCAGGGTAGTGAGTTTTGGTTGGTGTGGACAACTCTGGCGCAAACTGGTCATGTCTTTTGGGGTATTGGGTTTTAACTTCACCAGAAAGTTCTGGCATAGTTGCAGTAGACAGCTCTGGTGTAAATTGGGAGTGGCTTCCAGCAGAAGGGTGGTGGTGAGTTTCAGGAACAGTTGGAAAGAGGTTTGGTTCTTGGTTTGGCTCATAAAGAATAGTCAACATGGAGAAAGATTTCTCAACTGGGGTAACGTCAATTTCTGCTCCACCTGTTAGCCATACAAAACATTACAAAAACGGCATGACAATAGATTAGAATCAAATCAAGGCATGTGAAGATGCTAAATCTCATGGCACACAAATATAGTTCATGTTAAATATTGGTCCACAATGTGTTATAGAACCTGTGTATAACACCATCTACAACTTTGAGAATTTAACCCGCTATTATGTATACACATCAATGAATCCTCATGCGTCTAACAGATCACAGCAACTTTGTTCAACTTACCTAGCCCACTTGGATCTTTGACTTTGGTTTCATAATTTGCTGGAGCATATGCTTGATGTGCACTTCGTGGAGCGTGAGGATCTTCCTCCAAGTGAATTGGTCTCTCCAAATTGACCTTAGCATGCACTGCTTTCTCTACCGCAACAAATGTCCTAGTTGGGTCACTAGCTCTGCTTTGATTAACTCCAGTAGTTGGAGAAACAACCATCACTCTTGGCTCATGATGAGGTTCTCCTCCCTTAACTGCTATACCACCCAAATTAACACCACTTGTCCCAACACCTCTAACACCTGCACTGTCGTAAACTGCAGAACAATCATCTGAATTATTGTCAACCCAAGGAATCATTTTTTTCTTCATTCAATTTTCTTCAAAAATACTAAATTGCCAGATCTTATCTTAAAAGAAAATAGACAAGTAATCTTAAAACTTGTTCGTACTAAATAAACTTGTCCAACAGGTATATAAACTACCTGAGATGAGAGAGTTTAGTTACAGTGATAAATTCAAATGTGCTAGAAAAAGAACTTACTCGGTGCTCCATGGACTTCTGGGTATACATCTTCGTCATCTTCTTCATCCAAGTCATGATCATCAGGAATATGTTGATCTTCATAGCGATACTCGTGGCCAGGTTCATGGTCATGATGGCCATGCTTTGTGATAGTGTCCTTAATTTTCTTGGCCTTCTCTTTTACCTTCTTCATAACCGTCTTCTTCTCATGCTGGTTGTGTTCATCCCCATGCGCCACTGCATAAAAAATTTAAAGCAAAAACCAAACAAATTACAATAAGGAAATTAACATGTACGTGCCCACCAGAGGAAGCTAACAAAGGTTGATCAAATCAAACTTCCAACTTCCAAAAAAGTGAAATTTGTACCTCGTGACCCAACATTTTGAGGATTATGGTGGTGTTGACCGGAGTTGTGCCCCTGAGTTTGAACTGCTCTTGGATCCATGATTGAATAGGTAGATTGAATTGAATAGGTAGATTGAATAGGTAACTTCTTCTAGTGTACTCGGTGAGGAATGTTCATGACAAAGGTTTATAATAAGAATGCTTTATAAAGAAGAACATGAAACTGTGTTTTGCCACCTTTGCATGGCTGTGGCATATCCAAACTGGAGACACGTGTTGTGACATAACCGACAGGCCTTTGCCACTTGACACGTGTTGACCAATTTTAGCCACGTGGCTCATTCTCATACACCACTAGAGGTTTTGAAGTAGGAAAAACCGCCGTTTTAGATAATAGATAAATGCTACTACAGTTGTGTCAATATAATCATATATTTTACATAGAACAGACAGAACATGAAAGTTCATGCTACTTCATTCCTCCTTAATAAAATACAAAACTAGTGGCTATATGTTTTAAATATAAATATAATTTTATGGACCTCAGTTTTATTTATGTATTATTAATATAATTATATAGAAACACTACACTTCTTTATATTCTTAATAAAATGAATAATTATGATACGAAAAATTAGATAACTAATAAAATTCATCATTTTGGGTACGTGTTTTTTTTTCTATTTAAAATTTTTGTTTTGCAATAAATTTGTTCTTTTCAATCCAATTTAGAAGAAAGTAAGATTGGATTGAAGTTTTTTGAAACATATATTTTTTCTCTATTCTTTCTCTTCCAAAGGAATTTGGAGTGGTTAGGGTTTGTGTGAGTGGTTGTTCATTCTCCAACTTGGTGGTGGACGGTGGTGACGCAGGGGTCGTGGATGTTGGTCTGCGACGGCGCGATAGTCTGCCAGGACGCTGGTGGTAGCGCGATGACTCTCTATGTCTGCGTACAAAGTGTATTCTTTCTTTAAATCTTTTTCTTTATAAAGGTGTTTCTTCGTGGAACTTCTATTACACACAAAAAGTTTTCACCTTTTTCTTGTAGCCACTTCTAATTTGTGGTAAAGTCAAGATTTTTATAAAAAATTGCGGTAAAGTCAAGATTTTTATCAAAATTTGCGGTAAAGTCAAGATTTTTATCATAATTTTTTGTAAAGTCAGGATTTTTATCAAAATTTGTGGTAAAGTCAAGATTTTTATCAAAATTTTTGGTAAAGTCAAGATTTTTATCAAAATTTGTGGTAAACTCCAGACTTTTATCAAAATTTGTGGTAAACTCAAGACTTTTATCAAAATTTGTGGTAAACTCAAGATTTGGTGTTGTGGTGGTATTGTTGTGCGGGGGTGGTGTGGTGAGTAGTGACTTTTGGAATGGCGGAGGGTTCTAAGGGTTTTCTTCTCCCATGGACTTGTTTGAAGGATTGTGAAATATCTCCTGCGAAGACGGTATATGATTAGCCTGGCGAAAGGAAAACTTTTGCTCAGGCTTTGGGAACTACATGTGATATTCCTTTGTTCGAATTACCCACTCCTTGTATTAAGGGAGACATGATTGTGGTCCGGATAGATGAGGCAGATTACTTGGCTAGACTTGAGGATTGCAAGACCCATCTTCTTGGTCGAGTTATTCTTTCTAAGGGGGATAAACTCCTTACACACCTGAATTTAACTAAAAAATTGCAGCTGGTATGAAATGCTCTTGGTCCGTGGAAAGCAATTCCTCTCGGGAAGGGTTTCTATGAGTTTGAGTTCGCTTCCTTAGAAGAGATGCGATGGGCCATCAGGATGGGTTCCTTGAAGTTATCTTCGGGTTTCTTGAGACTGTTTGTCTGGACAAAAGACTTTGTTCCAGCTACTATGAAGAGTACCAAAACTCAGGCCTGGGTTCGACTATATAGGTCGCCTTTGGAGTATTGGAGATCAAGGACGATTTTTTCCATCATCAAAGGTCTTGGTACTCCTTTGTCTTTGGATGAGAATACTATGAGAAAGAAGAGGGGTATGTTTGCTAGAGTGTTGGTGGATATTGATATGTTGTCCCTTCTTCCCGATCACCTCTTGGTTGAACGTTCAGACTACACTTTTGTAGTTGGCGTGGAATATGAATGATTACCTTCTTTTTTCTCTCATTGTAAGATGATAGGGCATGAGCTTGCTCAATGTCGGGTCATACATGATCAGGGTCGTCTTCCTGGGCCTCAACAAAAATCTTCTCAGAAGATAGTTTCTGATGAACCGGATAAGGGGAGGACTGTGGCTCCTAAACAACGTCAAGAATATCGAAAGAAAGATCTGTAGCCGAAGCTCGTGGAAGGCCCCACAGATAATTCAAACTTTGTTGTTCCTGACGAGGCTAATGCAGGGTCACCCTTGGGTCACCTTGCTTCTGATAAACCAGGAGGACTAGAGGATGATTTTGCTGATATGCCTTTTCTTGAGGATGCTTCGGATTACGAATCCAGGAAAGGGTTATCCGCTCATACTTCGAATTTTCCATAACAAGGAATGCTACTTGTTGTTATGCAAGGCAAGGGCTCAGAGTTTCATGCTCATATTGAGGATCTTCATGTGGAGGTCTCACCTCCTGTGGGGGATCCATCTCTTCAGAGGGCTACTTCACCTGTAGTTTCTACATCACCATTCACTACTTCTATGGATGGTCATCACATGTCTGCAATTGTGACTGTACATCCCCGTCGTTGGTCCTTCAAAATCATTTTTCCTCTCTCGAGGGTTTGGAAACTTTAGATGTGGGAGGTGATCCTTATATTGGTACGTCTACTGCCATTGTTGAGTTTAATTCTGACCATATCACTGTTGAAAATCATATTAGGTCAAAATTTGGGCTGATCCTAATGAGATGGAGGAGGATGGCAGTGATACTAGGGAGGAGATAGTTCGTACTAAAAGAAAACTTGGGAGACCACCTAAGGGGACTGGTAAAGCCAAAAAAACTGCTAAGACAGTTCTCACCATAACGTCAAAATGAAGGTCTCTTCTTTTTTCTGGAACATTAGAGGACTAGTAAACCACAAAATTGTGGAGATGTTGCTTAGTTTACTTAAAATACATTAACCCCTTATGGGTTTTCTTGCTGAACCAATGGTGCCATACACTGATGCTTTTGAAGTCCTTTTCAAATCTGTTAATAAGTCTGCAAAGCTTTGGTGTTTATCGGTCCCTAATCTAGTTCAAAATTTCTCGGTAAATGATCAGTTTATTTCTATATCTTGCCATTTGCATGATAAATATTTTAGCTTTGCAGGTGTTTATGGTGCTAACACATACTTGGCTAAACGGTTTTTGTGGAGGGATCTTAGTTACTTCATAGGGACTTTGTGTATTTTGGGAGATTTTAATGTTGTGCTATCAACGGAGGAATGCAAAGAGGGGGTGGCTCCTAATCAAGTTTCTTGTAATGATTTCCTTGATTGGATTATTACTAATGATCTTGCTTGTATGCCTTTTACTGGATCTGGTTATACTTGGTGTAATGGAAGAAGAGAGGCTACATAAAATTCATAAAAGACTGGATAGGGCTTTATGGAACGGAGTATGTCTGGATGAATGAGATTCATGTTCTTATTAGGTTCTTGTTAGGAATTGTTCTGACCATTCCCCTATTCTTGCTAGTCTTGCCAGTAATTCTTTGAAGAAGGTTAACAATTTTCATTTCTTTTCTATGTGGCTTCAGGACAGTTCATGTCTGAAGCTTATTCATGACTCTTGGAATAATAAGGTTGTTGGGTGTCCTATGTTTATTTTGCTACATAAGTTAAAAAGGTTGAAAATTGAGCTTGGTGATTGGAATAAAAACTCTTTTGGTAATGTTCACAATGTAGTTATTCTTAAGCAGGGTCTCCTCCTTGGTATTCAACAAAATTTAGAGACTGCTAGTATGTCTGATATTAATGGGATTCTCTGTCAAGAAAAGATAGCTAAGGAGGAGCTTGATCATGCTCTTCACTGTCAATATTTGTTATGGAAAGAAATAGCTAAGATGCTTTGGTTTAAAGATGGGGATAAAAATACTGCTTTTTTCCATGTAGTGGTTAAAAGGCGAAATAATTCTGGTGGGATTCATCATTTACAGATTGATAATGTGGTTATTGAAGATCCTAAAATCATTGAGGAACATATTTTGGAGTTTTATAAAACTCTTTATGCTGAGTCTATTTCTCATGATCAGGATACAGGTAATATGGAAGATTTATTGGTACTTATATTCCTAATCTGGTTTCCTGAGGAGAATATGATGTTGATGAAATGTTCTGATATTTAGGAAATCAAGAATGTTGTTTTTAACCTTAATGGTAATAGTGCTTCTGGTCCTGATGGTTTTGGTGGTGTTTTCTGTCATTCTTGTTGGGATATTATTGAGACAAATGTTTGCAATGTTGTCCAACAGTTTTTAAGCAAAATTGGGTTCTCCCTAGAATGAATAGTAATATGGTATCTCTTATTCCTAAGTTTCAGGGTGCTGAATCCATCCAAGATTACAAACCAATAGTCGTTGCTAATTTTAAGTTTAAGATTATTTCCAAGATTTTGGCAGATCGGCTTGCCCTTGTGGCTGACAGAATAATTTCTCTTAATCAGTATGGGTTTGTGCAGGGGAGACAGATTCATGATTGTATTGGCATTGCTTCAGAGGCTATTAACAAGCTCTCTAAAAGGTTTGAGGAGGTAATGTGGCATACAAAGTTGATATTCATAAAGCCTTTGATACTCTGAGTTGGAAGTTTTTATTATTAGTTTTGACACGATTTGGTTTTCACCCCTTGTTTGTCGGTTGGATTAGTACTATTCTCCGGTCTGCTATGCTTTCTATCAGAATAAATGGCAGTTTGGTGGGTTTTTTTCCTTGTAGTAGAGGGGTTAGACAAGGTGATCCTTTGTCTCCTCTACTTTTTCGTCTTGCAAAGGAAGTTCTCAGTAGAGGTCTTTCTAAGCTTGTGAATGATAAGAAGATTCTACATATGGCTGGTCCACAAGGTTTTCTCACTCCCTCCCATGTATTGTATGCGGATGACATTTTTGTTTTCTGTAGGGCGGATAATAAGTCTCTTAGAAATTTGAGTACTTTTCTTAAAACATATGGTGATTTCTCGGATCAATATGTTAACAATTCTAAGAGTAGTTTTTTCACCATGGATAATTCTGCAAGATTTGTCACCAAAATTCAATGTATTCTTTCTTGTAGCCATGGTTGTTTGTCTTTCAATTATTTAGGAGTGTTTATCTTTGTTGGTGCTCCAAAGAGTCGTTTTCTGCAACCTTTGGCGGATAAAGTCAAATTAAAGCTAGCATCTTGGAAAGGTAAATCTCTTAGCATGATGGGTCGAATTCAGTTAGTCAATACGGTGATTACAGGAATTCTAGCATATAACTTTAATTTGTATAAATGGCCTGTTTCTCTTTTTAAGCAAGTTGAGCAGTGGTGTCGAAATTTTATATGGACTGGAGATATTCTGAAGAAAGGCATAACTACTGTTAATTGGGATACAATTTGTTCTCCCTTTGAGAATGGAGGTTTGAAGATTATTAACCTTCACCGTGAAGATTGTTAGAATATATGGCCTTAAACAAGAGGGGGGGTGAATTGTTTAAAGGGGGTTTTTGAAAAAAATTTCAGCTAGAACAAAATCCTTTATATGAAACTCAATCAGAAATTCAGTTAGCCAAGATATAAAACACAAAACAACAAAGCACCGGAAAAACAATCGGTTGTTTCTTCGAAACAATCAGTTGTTTATACCAGCAAAGCAATAACAACTGAATTTAAATGAGTTTAAATAACACCAAGAATGTTGATGTTGACAACCTCAAGAGCACACAACACTCCTTGGCAACAACACCAGAATTTACAAAGTATTCAGAACGAATTACACTTGTTTACAGAACAATCTGAAATCAATACAGATGTAATCCTATTCCACTCTCTCTTGAGAAAACCCAAAGCTTTTGTGAATGTTTAAAACTTGAAAGCAATTTTTCACAACTGAAAAACTCAAATCTGTTTTTCTTGTTTGTTATAAAACATAAACAAACTATTTATAGCTTTCAAAGATTGGTCAAAGCATTTAATAGAGGAGCGTATTCAGTTGAAAATCATTTAAAGCACACTCAACTAACAAAAC
>Ga0123342_1008678_pt1 | contig 12622 bp, 11 predicted proteins | sample Turbeawhitnodule_FD_89960 | JGI IMG/M metagenome (GOLD analysis project Ga0123342, IMG submission 89960) | Root nodule microbial communities of legume samples collected from Mexico - Turtle bean Mexico white nodule | ecosystem: Host-associated > Plants > Roots > Nodule | place: Mexico: Nepantla...
GAAAGTTTTTTGATAATTTGCTCGCTAAAAATTATTTTATAGGAAATCTGAAGCAAGATTCAAATTTTGAAAGATTTTGGATGAATAAGAGCTATATTGAAGAGAGAAATATAGAGCTGGAGGATAGATACAATGCCATTATTCAAAATGGCTTGCCTAATAAATCTAAGGACACAGGAAATTTTAATCTTCCCGTGACTATAGGTGCTTTATCTTTGAACAAAGCCTTACTGAATTTAGGGGCAAGCATAAATCTAATTCCTTTGGCAATGCTGAAGAAAATAGGTGATTTGGAGATTAAACCCACCATGATGACATTAAGGTTGGCTGACAGAGTAACCAAATATCCTTATGGTGTGGTTAAAGATGTTCTTGTGAAGGTGGATAAGTTCATATTCCTTGTGGACTTTGTTATAATGGACTTGAAAGAAGATGAGGAGGCTCCCTTGATACTTGACAGACCCTTTAGGAAGACTACTAGAATCACAGTTGATGTTGATAAAGGAGAACTTCAAGTTAGATCTCAAGACAATGAGGTAACTTTTAATATTTTTTATGGTCTAAAAAATTTTAATGCAGAGGAGGAATGTGTACAAAAGGATGCAACAAAGGGAGTGGTCCACCTTGAGATAAATAGGCATCAAGCTCGATGACGTTAAACGAGCGCTTACTGGGAGGCAACCCATTCCACATTTTAGTTTTATATTGTTTTGTTATCTTTGTTTTGATTTTACCTTTCAAAAACCAGGTTTTCTTTTAGGGGTTCTCGCTTAGTCGAGTTCAATCTCGCCTAGGCGAGTTGAGCGAAGAAAAAAGGGGTGCTCTCTAGAGTCATCTCGCTCAAGCGAGATTGAGCGAGTTTGATGCCGTAAAATACAGTTTTCCTCCAGGGAATCTCACTAAAGCGAGAAAAATTTGGCTTGACGAGTTTGACGCCAAAAAAAGGAGTTTTCTTGCAGGGAATCTTGCTCAAGCGAGAAAAATCTTGCTTGACCGATTTGTTTTTGAAAAAATAAATTGTAAAAAAAATCCTCAAAGGCAATTCAATCCTTATATGTCTCTCAATCAGTTTGAAGCTTATGTATTTTGGCCTGAGGACAGGTTCTATTATTCAGGGGGCAGATCCAACAAATGAAGCAGGATCATCTACAAATGACGATTTTAACACAAAGCTGGATAACTTCTTAGGAAGCAAGGATTGAGCAAAAATATGGTTTTATGCTTCTAATTTTCTTTTCTTTTCAATTATTTAAATTTTGTTTTATTTTTTTATTTTATTTTTCGATTGTTTTTTTTTCTGTTTATTTGCTTATTTTGTATTTCAAATAAATTTGTTGTTATAGCTTATTGGGTTATTTTTATGTATTGAATTAGTTTTTTTTAATAAATTTCAGTTTTTATTTATTTATTTTTCTAGTTTATTTTTCTTAAATAAAAAAGAACTAGAATATTAATTTTGAATTGTGAAAAAAATTGTGTTTAAATATTAAATAGTGAGATGAATTAGACACATGTTAGAAAAGAAAATTTGACTGAATCCCTATTCAAATTAGTTGAAATTGTGATACATGAAAATTTAACAAGATGATTTATTAGGACAGAGAGTGACAAAACTAAAAGGAATTAGACCAATTAAACCAAGTGAGTGTGTGAACCTTAAACAATTTTGAGATTTTTACTGATGAATTGACAGTTGTGTTTGCTTAATTTTTATTTTTTGTTATATCATAAAAGAGCATGAAGATTATTAAGGCATTTGTGTTAATTAGGAACCCAGGGCCAAATAGCCAAACTTGATCTTATTATAATTCATTTTTTTATATATCCCCTTTGAGCCAAGAATTTTTTTATTATTGCTCCCTAAACTTTTAATGATGTAGTTTCCTACCCTTTAGCATGTTTAAAGAAGGAAAACACAAATGCAATATTCATAGAAAAGACAATGGTAGGTTCTAATTGTGAAAGTTCAAAATATTTGAAAATAGGAAGAATATATTCCTATTGATGAAGAAAAAAAGGGAAAAAAAAGAAAGAAAAAAAAAGAGAAAAGAAAAATGAGGAAAAGTGTGGAGTCAAAAGAAAATGGTGATTAGATAACACATATGTTCTATAATTGGATTGTAGGTATGTGTTTTTCTTCTTTAAAATGTGCATTTTGTTATCTGAAAAACCAATACATTTTGGAAGCTCAACCTCTTTATAACCCTAGAAAAGACCTTGTTCCCGTCGGTTGACCTGGGTTGTCTTTATGCGTGGCCTGTCCCTGCGAGTTAGGGCACCTTCGTTTTGCTCCGTCTGTAAGTACCTGAAAGAAGTAAACAAAGGGGCGCCCTCACGGCTGTTTGCACTCCGACGATCAAGTCAGCTAACGAGAAACATCAAAGGTGACACACCCTTGGGAGGTGGTCGAAAAACTGTACTGAACGATTGAAACTGTGTAACCAGAACTGTGTTGCCCAAATTTCCTTGTGCTCACTGTGAGTGCGCCGCGAAGACAACTAGGGTTTTCTCTGTGTATCTATGTGTATAAGGTTAAAATTCTCGTCCCTCTCAAATGCTCCCAAGGTCCCTTTTTATACACCTCTCATCATTAAAGCGCATTAAAGCACATTGAAAGCGTATAAAAACATCCCTTGGAATATACGAATCTTAACTTACTTAACGCGTACCTTGGCAAACTTTCCCTGAAACCTTTAATGAGCACGTGGGCATTGCCACGTGCCCCTCTGACTTGATCGTTATTCTGAGTAAAGGGTCCCACAGCGCCGTCACCCAACTTAGGGTTTTTCCATCGTGTGAGCCCTCTTCTCTGCGAAGTGCTTCTGTCACGTGGGTTGACTTTTTGGGTGCCAACTCATGCGCCTCAATCACTAGTCACTTGCCCTGGGGGTGTATCTACCTTTCTCTCGTACCATTCACGTGGTTCTCCCCTGGTTATGGCCCTCTCATGGGTCGTATCTGTACCAGGGTCTCCCAGCAGTGGCGTGGATACTTCACAAGTCAGGATATCCCCTTCTGGTGCTAAACTTATGGCCTTGAAGCCATCTTTCTCTTCTCCTTTCTACTGTTCTGGACTGTCGAGGCTCGAAGCCTCATTGCGATGTCTTTGCTCGGCGATGTCTTACTTTAGGCGACGTCTTACTCGGGCGATGTCTCTCTTGGGCGATGCCTCGAGCGGTCGACCTGTTGGCTTTTCTTCCTTGGGTCCCTTGAGAGGTCCCACCATGTGTTTGACTTTGACTTCTGGTCAACGCCCGGGGACGGGACGGTACAGACCTCAAGATTCATGTTTCTAATTTGTTTGTGATATGAAGATGAAATGAAAAGCAATTATGATTTGTTATGATTTAATAAAAATGGAGAGAAAAAATTACCTTTGAGCATATGAGAAGAAAATCCTTGATGAATTATCATTTTATTGTTTTGATTTGATTTTAGAAGTTGATTGTATCTATATTTTTCTATATTTAAATTTGGAAGCATCATAAGTTTTTTATTTGATCTGTTGTTTAGTGAATTAATTTAAATTCAAATATATTCATTTACTTTGCTTGAGGACAAATAAGATTCTAAGTCGGGGAGAGTTGATAAGCGTCAAATTTCACTAATATTTCATATTAAAATATAGGCAATTAGGAGTATTAATTGCTAAAATAAGTATAAAATAACCCCTAATTTATGAATTTATACATTTTTACATATTTTATGATTTTAATTTCAGTAAGAACGATTTATTCCCAAATTTCTATCAATTTCAGGATTATAGGGAATAGTGGAGATAATTGGGCAAAAGGAAAATATACAAAGCTAAAAAGAGAAAGTTGGAATACATCAACATTCACCAAAGTTGCCCAAATTCGCAAAAAAGCCAAGATGCCACTAGTGGATCTCGCTCAAGCGAGTGGAATCTCGTTTGAGCGAGATAACGCTAATAACGTCTGAGTTAGACAATAATACTTAACATATTTGAGTGTTAGGAATAGACTTGAAATGTTAATTTCCATCAACGTCTAATCTTAAACATAAGTTGTTTTTATAAATATGTGAGGAATCGATATTTAGGAAACATCTTTATAATTTTATATGTGAGGAATCGATATAAATGAATTTTATGTGGGCATCAATATCCATCAAAGGACATAATGTTATCATGCTAATCAAAATACACAAGAGTGAGAAAGATGAAACCTAATCCCTATTTTTCCAACTTGAAGCAACAAATTATTTGCCTTGTTTTCTGATTGATCATTGCAATCATAACAACTTTCAATATATTTTTATTATTTTGTTTTATACTTAGCATATATTTTACTCAATTATTCAACTATTCCTTGTGGGTTCGATATCCGTCCTTAGGGATACATTATTACTTTTGACAATGCAGTGCACTTGCTGTAAAAAATCTGACTCTAGAAAATTTGAATCGACAGTGAATTTGAAAAAATTATTGCAATTAGTTGGCACACTGTTTTTGTGAAATTCTAGCGCCTAATGTGAGCTTAAACATCGAAGTTTCTGTGGTTAAAATTTCAAGTTATAATTTGAAGTAGTCTGTCTAGCATAAATTCCGCAAGTTCAAAAAAAATTTAAACAAAATTTTTGTAGTGCTATTTTGGTTTTATTCATCTATTCTAGTTCCATTCTCTAGGATTCAATATGTGTTTTACCTTTTTCTTGTGAACTTTAATTTTTTGCTTGTCAAATTCTTGAATACCCTTTCCAGTCATGTGAATTACCAACTCCATTTGCAATTGACCTCTCTTGGTGGAAGTAACCTAATTTGCTTTGGTGAGTTGTGGAGCTGAAAATTGTTGGTGCAAGCTATATACTAAGGTTGAATATCCTAAAGAGGTAAAACAAGGTGAAATAACTTCACAAATTATATACCAAATACAAGGACAAAAGGAGCTACAAGTTGTGGAGTGCATAGAATAGGCAATTTAATTTTAGTGCATAAAATTGTTGGCCTAATTTTCTTTGTATTTCTTTAAGTTGTAATTTGCAAAACTTTGATTAATTAGTGGATTAAATTCGTTTTAGTTCGGTTAGTGTGTCTTCAAGGTTCAAAGTTCCAAGAAGCCTCACCTAGGAAAACACCTAGTTTAAAGCTTTCTAGACAACAATTTTAAATTGTGTCTTTTATTGTTTTGCATATTTTCTTGCATAAAAAGAAAATTTGTTTTCATCTTTGATTGTGCTCTAAGTAAATTGCTTAGAGAAAGGTTTGTGAAAGTGTTGTGGGATAGTATCTGACAAGGAAAGGCTTGGTACTTTCCTGGGAAATTACCTACTTCACTCCATCTATATTTCTCTTTGGGAATTAATTTTATCACATAACTCTAAACATGTCTACTCATTCTTCAAGTCATAGTGAAAGTGATAGGAAATCTACAAAATCTCTTTTGAAACAATTGGCTAGAGATTTCAATCACTATCGCTAAGACAATTGCAACATGAGGCTCAAATTTTGGAAAATAAGAAAGAAAGAGATGCTCACATTGCAATTCTTGAAGAAGAATTGAAAATTGTTAGAAGAAAAGAAGAATACATTATAAAATTGAAAAAATCATCACATGCATCGAGTTCTAGGTTAAGTGACTCACATGAGGGGAGTATTAGAGTAAATGAATATTATCAACCTCCACCTATAAGAACTAGAAGAAAAAACCAACCTCAAGAGACTAGGGTAGACCTACCTTATTTTTATGGGAAGGAAAATGTTGAAACTTACTTAGATTGGGAAATGAAATTAAAACAACTTTTTGATTCCTATCATGTTAGTGAGGAAAGGAAGGTGCCCTTAGCCACTTTAAGCTTTCAAGCAAATGCTATATATTGGTGGATAGCCCTAGAGAGATAGGCACCTCCACAAGGACCCTCCCATAGAATATTGGAATGACCTTAGGGGAGCCTTGAGACGCCGCCATACTCCTTCTTACTACAATAGGGATTTGATGAACAAGCTCCAAAGACTCCAACAAAAGAGCATGAGTGTAGAAGAATATAGGAAAAATATGGAGCTTTACATGATGAAAGCCTTTATTAGGGAGGAAAAAACCACCACCATAACTAGGTTCCTTAGTGGTTTCAATCTTGAGATAAGAGATAATGTGGAACTCTTGCCTTATATGGACTTGAATGATTTAATCCAACTTTGCATAAAAGTTTAACAACACATTTTGAGAAAAGGGTCAAGTCGCAAGGAGAGTCCTTACTCTAACTCTTACCCCAAGAAAGAGTACAAAAAGGAAAGGGAGGATAGTTTCTCAAAAGATAAATCCAAAGTAGAACTCCTAATAGCCTAGAAACGATGTGTCTGTCCCACAAACCTGCAGTAGAGACATACAATGCTTTAAATGTCTTGGTAGAGGTCACATGACATTCCAATGCCCAAATAGGAGAACCATGATCTTAAGAGGGAGGGATGAATATAGTAGCCAAGATGACGAGTCTAGCGGGGAAGAAGAGAAAGAGAAAAGTTAGGGAGCATATCCATGATGGTCTTAGCAACGAGATCACCTTTACCCATAGGGAAAATAAGTTTGTACTTTATCTTTTAACACCCTCACAAGTGGTAAAGGACCAAGTGCAAATGAAACAAAAAGGAGAAAATGAAAAGAAAAAAAAAATCAAGTAAAAGTTCTTAGGGACAATGTTGAGGCGTGGGAGAAGAGTGCTCTTTCCCACAAGGTCATTTGGATAGAACAAAGAATTGAAAAAAATGAAGTTAAAAAAATACTTTTATCTGACAACCTTCAGGCCTCCTTATGTGTAAAGGAGCACTTACATACACTGCCACACTTTCTGAAGTTAGTGAGCTACCTCCTAAAGTCAAAAATCTTATAAAAGAATTTGGTGATGTATTCCTTAAGGAAGGACCCATTGGACATCAACCTTTTAGGGGTATAGAACACCTAATAGATTTAGTTCCGAGAGCTAGTCTACCAAAAAGACCGGCTTACAGAACTAATCCTTCTGTTGTACCTGTTTTGTTGGTGCCCAAGAAAGATGTCAAGAGGAGAATGTTCTGTGATTGTAGAGCCATCAACAATATCACCATCAAATATAGGCATCCAATTCCTAGACTTGATGATATGCTTGATGAATTGCATGGGTCCACTATATTTTCCAAGATTGATCTCAAAAGCGGATATCACCAAATAAGAATCAAAGAGAGTGATGAGTGGAAAATTGCTTTAAGACCAAATTTGGACTATATGAGTGGTTAGTGATGCCTTTTGGACTCACTAATGCACCTACCACTTTCATGAGACTTATGAATCATGTCCTTAGGGATTGTATAGGTAAATATATAGTAGTTTATTTTGATGATATATTAGTATATAGTCAAAGTCTAGAGTCCTACCTAAGTCAACTTAGGGTTGTTCTATTAGTCCTTTGGAATAATAATATGTTTGCTAATGTAGATAAATGCCCTTTTTGTGTAGATAGTGTAGTGTTTTTAGGTTTATAGTTAACAAAATTGGGGTTCACGTTGACCCCAAGAAAATCAAAGCCATCCAAGAATGGCCAACACCACAAAATGTAGGAGATGTTAGGAGCTTCCATGACTTAGCAAATTTCTAGAGAAGATTTGTTCCTAACTTCTCAAGTCTAGCTTCACCACTCAATGAGTTAGTGAAGAAAGACACTCCATTTCGTTGTACGGAGAAGCATGAGCAAGCCTTTAAAAGGTTGAAAACTCAACTCATTAATGCACCTATTCTAGGTTTACCAAACTTTTCAAAAACTTTTGAGGTAGAGTGCGATGCACATCGGGAGTAGGAATAGGTGTTGTGTTGTTGCAGGGTGGGCACCCAATTCATATTTTAGTGAAAAACTTCATGGTACAACCCTCAATTACCCCACCTATGACAAAGAGCTCTATGCACTTGTGAGGGCCCTGCAGACTTGGGAACACTATCTAGTTTCAAAAGAATTTGTCATACATAGTGATCATGAGTCTTTGAAATATTTGAAGGGTCAACACAAGTTAAACAAAACACATGCAAAGACATGAAAAGTGGATGGAATTTCTTGAGCCATTTCCATTTGTTATCAAATACAAGAAGGGCAGTACAAACACTATGGCAGATGCTCTATCTAGGAGACATGCCTTCTTTTCTAAACTTGGAGCCCAAATTCTTGGATTTGAAAACATACCTGAACTTTACAAAGAAGATCAGGATTTTGCACCCACTTTTGCTAAGTTCCAACATAGAGCATAAGGAGGTTTATATGTTTCTAAGGGTACTTATTTAAAGAAGGAAAAATTTGTATACCTCAAGTAACATATAAAAAACTCCATGTAAAGAATCACATGAAGGAGGACTCATGGACCATTTTGGAGTTGATAAAACTCTTGAGCTTTTAAAAGGAAATTCTTTTGGCCACACATGAGGAAAGAAGTTCAAAGATATTGTCATAGATGCATCTCATGCTTAAAAGCTAAGTCTAAGACAATGCCTCATGGACTTTACACTCTTTTACCTTTTGTTAGTGCTCCTTGGGAAGATATAAGCATGAAGTTCATATTAGGACTTCCTAAGACACAAAGAGGTTTTGATTCCATCTTCGTGGTAGTGGATAAATTTAGCAAGATGGCTCATGTTATACCCTCCATAAAGAGGATGATGCTAACAACATCTCTAGACTCTTGTCTAGAGAAGTGGTAAGACTTCATGGTTTACCTAAGACCATAGTTTCAGATAGAGATCCTAAATTTGTTGGCCATTTCTGGAGAACTCTTTAGGAAAGACTACGTTGAACTTCTCAACTTCTTGTCATCCTCAAACGGATGGAAAAACCAAAGTTGTAAACCAAAGTTGTAAATTAACAATAGATTTCTTTCCACTATGCTTAGTAATAAGTGTCTAATTTCAATAATATTTCATATTAAAATATACATACTTATGAGGATTTATTGTTAATTTACATATAAAATAATCCCTAATTTATGAATTTATACCATTTTACATTTTTTATGATATTTATTTGAATAAGAGCATTTTATTCCTAGATTTGGTGTTAATTACAGGTTTCAAGGGAAGATTGAAGATTTGGAATAAAGGAGAATGATTTGAGCTAAAAAGAGAAAAGCGCCGAAAAAGCCAATTTTTGCAACAGAAGTATCTTGCTCAAGCGAGAATGCTCCATGACTGTTTTTGGCAAACAATGCCTTTCTCGCTCAAGTGAGAATTCTTCACTTGAGCGAGAATGTGTCAAACAGATTGAGCCTTTTTTTATGTTTTATCACTTAACTCATCAATGCGACACAAGAAGCGACCTAACTCTAGAAAAATAGGTTAAATAGGGGGCTAGAGGCACAACCCTAGTGTGGAAGATTGAGAGGAAAACACCATTGAGTGAATTGTAACCCAATTGGGAGAATGGAAGGTGCTAGAAGTATGCGTGGCTAATTCTACCCTTTGGGATTGGGAGTAATCTGCTCGAACTCTTATGTATTGAGGTGATATTTACATATTATAATATTCAATTCTCGAGTGATTATTTGTACTGTTGTTTTATTTCTAAATAGTCGTGACAAGTTTGAGAATCTTATATATGACTGAAAGGTATATTTAGGGTTATGACCTAAACAACAATACTTAACATATTTGAGTGCTAGAAATAGACTTGAAATGTTAATTGTCATTAACGCCCGAGTGTGATTTTAAGTTGTTTTTATAAAAATGCGAGAAAATGATATTTAGGAAACATTCTTAAGAATTTTATATGCAAGACATCGATATTAATGAATTTTCTACGGGCATCAATTTTAATCAAAGAACTTAATATTGACATACTAATTAAAATACATGAGAGTGAGAGAGATGAAATATAATCCCCATTTTTCCAATTGAAGCAATCAATTCTTTGTTTGTTTTCTTATTAATCATTACCAACACAATTAGTTCAACACTCTTTTTATTGTTCTGTTTTATATTTAGTGATTATTGTACTTGATAATTCACTATTCTTTGTGGGATCGATATCCGTCCTTAGGGCTTAGGGACAAATTATTACTTCTGACAACACAGTGCACTTGCTGTAAAAAGTCATCACTTAGGTCAATCATGAAAGGAAACCACAAATCTTGGGATGACTACCTTCCTCATATTGAGTTTGCATATAATAGAGTAGTTCATAAGACTAGTAATATTTCTCCACTTGAGGTTGTATATGGATTAACCCTCTTACTCCTTTCGATTTGTTACCTCTGCCTAATCCACAAGAATTTGTGCATAAGGAAGGAGTAACAAAAGCCGAATTTGTAAAGAAAATGCATGAGAGGATTAAAAAACCAAATACAAAAACAGAGAAATATATAAAACATAGCAATAAGGGAAAGAGAGAGATGATTTTTGAAGAGGGAAAGTGGGTTTGGCTTCACCTTAGAAAAGATAGATTCCCTAGTAAGAGGAAGTCTAAGCTTAGTCCCCGGGGAGATGGTCATTTCCAAGTCCTCAAGAAAATCAATAATAATGCATATCAATTAGACCTATCTGAGGAATATGAGTACATGCTACCTTCAATGTTATGGATCTAACACCTTTTGTAGGTAGTGAAGATGAAGAGGCAGAAGCATGTGATTTGAGGACAAATCCTCTTCAAGAGGAATGGGATGATAGAAGAAGGCCAAGCTCAGGACCAACCACTAGCATAGTTTCTTTAGAGTAGAATTTATTTTTCTTTCAAAAGTAGAGTAGGAAAAATAGTTGTAAATTTTTTTAATTGTAATTAGGGTTGAATTTGGCATCTAAACACCAACCTAGATTAAATTAGAGTTTCATTAAGACCCTTAATTTAATCTAGGTCGATCATTAACCTAAAAAGAGTCACATGAAGCACACCTTGGTCATGTTTGCATTGTGAGTCCAAATAGGCACCAATTTCAAACCTATTTCTTTTGAATTTTCCCACCCATTTTCTTATAACCTTAGTCAGACCTCCTCACTATATATTGGGGTGGTTGGCTCTCATTTTTCTAAGATCAAATAGACGAGTGAATTGCTGCCAAGTTTGCAAGCTTTCTCACTCCCTTGTCTAGACCTCTCCAGGATAGACACCTTGATATTTTCCTTCACCTCTCCATGTGATATGGCTCAACCAATCACTCTCCCTATCTTCATGCACCTTCAAGGAACCCATAGCTTCATTGGAGCCCTCCTTGTTCCACCTCCTTCATCAAGTTTCTGCCAACTCCGACAAAATTACAAGAAATCAAATCGGTAATGAAGGCAATGCTATTAGAAGTACATCACATACTCCAAGTCTCTATATCCAGCAAATGACCTTGACATATTACAACTACATGTGATATCACAAGTGCATCTTTGTGTGGGTCTCAAGTAAATTCTTCCTAAATGGTTTTAGATCCATATAGAATTGGGTAACATTCCTTTCACCTTGATTGAGTTATGTTATTGAAGCAGATCAAAGATGCGAAAATGATTACCTCTCAAGAATTGCTCCTTTAAATAGTCTAATAGGTTCTTGCCCATATCTATGTACACCACACTTTCTACAATTTGAGTTGATAGTCTGCGATTTATCCATGACAAAACTATGACATGGCACCTCTCCCAAGCTTCAAACACAAGATTTCCACACTCAAGCATACAAATACTACCATCCACAAATTTTAATTTGTTCTTTAACAAAAGAGATCTTTTCATATTTTAGGTCCATGAGTGACAAATTTGTGCATTCAAATGAGGAATGGCAATAAATAACTCTAGGATCTTTATCGAGATGTAAATAGTACACACTAGAGGAATTCATACTAGGATATATGCCATGTGTAATCTCGGTGGTTGAAGAATCCATGGATGGAGAGGGAAAATGAAGAAAACCAGAAAGAAAAGAACAAGAAACAAAAAGATCCAAAAATCAAGAAGAAGAACAAGAAATAGAAACAAAGAGAACGGAAAGCAAGTTTTTCAACCTCCTATGATTTTTTTTTTTTTATCAATAAAGAATTAAGTAAATTAAAGGGATACTTTAGGGGTATCTCAACCCTTATACAAACACCAACAGCTAATCTAATAAGCATGATAGACAAAAGATACCCTGCTTAGTAACTAGCCAAGCCTAAGCTTTTCTCCTACACTTGGGCTCAAAAACAAAACATAAAAGTGCACGGGTCAAAAGTCCACTTCCTCAGCATAGCGGAGTAATATTCAGCCCCACAACTTGAACAGCTTACGGGATCAGTCGTGCATACCCCTCACACATTTGGTCTATCACTTCCAAGCACTGAAGCTCGAACATACCAGCAGCCAAGCCAGGATTAAGGTCCAGCACTTAAATTCGACCATGTTGCACCATAAAACCTCCATCATCCTACCCTTACCATAGCATACTTCTCACTACATAAACCAGCTTAGAGCCTTCGGTTCTGTTATGGTTTCCTCAAAAAACGTGACAGACATCCAGGCCTTAGACCCTCCAACTACAATCCGCTTCACATATCAAGACTCCAACCCTTTTTTACTCTTGCTACCATAATCCATGTCCATACTAGCATATACTTTACTCCACCAGAAGTTTACATCCCTAGATAACAGTTCCTCCAACTTTGGCATTTTAGAACCCCAAAACAGGAGCTACCTACATCCGC
>Ga0123342_1008679_pt1 | contig 12622 bp, 6 predicted proteins | sample Turbeawhitnodule_FD_89960 | JGI IMG/M metagenome (GOLD analysis project Ga0123342, IMG submission 89960) | Root nodule microbial communities of legume samples collected from Mexico - Turtle bean Mexico white nodule | ecosystem: Host-associated > Plants > Roots > Nodule | place: Mexico: Nepantla...
TATTACAAAGTGTTGTCTACACATTTTACCACCTTTTCAGTCTTTATTTATATAGTAGACTGCAAGTTGAAATAAATAATAGCTAAGTACATAACTTGAGAGGTTGGTAACAATATCTACCACAAAATACATTAGGTAAAAAACAGAAGAAACTAACCACAATCAACAGGACTATGTTGTCTCATACCCTTTGTCCCATTTTAAAGCAGGAGTTGGTGTACTCTTTTTGTCACTTGTTGGCTGTACCATCAATGTTGTTAAAAGATCGTATATGAAACTGAATGCAAGACTCTCCAGAAAAATAATTATCAAACTAAGTATAAATTGAACAGATTACGTGACTAACAAAGCAAGAGATAAATTATAATAAGATCATAAAACGGTGTGCAAAAGTAAAAAGTTGAGCAAAATCTAGCAAACAGATACGATATATTTTTAGTGCAAGAGTTTTAATTAAAAATTACTCACGAGTAATCTAATAACAATATCTAACAGATCAGCTAATAAGTTAGCTTTTGATTACTTTTGTAGCTGAAGTAATCAACTACGTGATGAGGTAGTTGGCTATTCTAGAGAACAAGAATTTTGCTTTTTATAAGGATTATTGATTTTATCTTTAGGCAATAAATTACATAATGAATAACCAATTTCTCTATTACGTAGTATACAAAGTGAAGAGTAACCGTAAGTTTATTACTCTGCTTTTTTTTCCTTAATTTTAACGTGGGAAATAATAGTATTGTAGTGGTGAAAATTTTCCAAAATAAATCTTGATTCAATAGATTTTCGGAGATTGGGTTGTATTGACACGTGCATGAGTGAATGATTGAGAGAGAACAATGGTGGCTTATAGTGCATGAATTGGCGTTAATACGGTGAAGTAGAGAATGGGCAGTGACGTGATGCATGGAGGAGAAGAAATAAAATAAAGGTTATAAAGACAAAGAGACAGAACCATTGGTAGTTAATGGAGAGGTTCAAGTGCATTTATTCCGGAAGGGTGGACTCATCTATTTTGGTGTTTACATAATATGGTGGATATGTTGATTATAGTGTAATTACATTCACATGGATTAGCTTCATGGTTAATGTGTATTTATTGTCGATAACTAATAAACATTTAGCAGGGAGCATTCATTTTGTTATGGGTGTATGTGGTACCATGTTAATATAATATTTTGATCATTGAAAGGGAACAAAATTGAAGAACACGGTAAAGGAAGAAGAAAACTCTCTTTTATATTACTTAACGAATTTGATTACAATGAGTGAAGATCATGAGATATGACAATTACACGTACAGAAAAACATAATTAAGAAATGCAGGGAGGGAGATAGAGAATAATTAAGAGGCAAATACACTAAAAGTCAAAGTTTCAAATTTCCCTCTGTGATAGAAAATGGATGAAGTTGATAAGCGATTTGTATAGAGCAAAACAATATTGAGAAAATACAAACGAAGATGTTTAGAAAGATTATTCCAAGCACAAACAAATGTAAAACACATTAAAGATGCATATATGATTTTTTCTATTTGAACTTCTATTATGAGAAAGAACAATACTGGAAAGAAGATATTCAAGTTTAGAGATAATTATTCCTCAAAGTTGATAAAGAAACCATTTGAAGAATGAATATTGGACAAAGACATGAAAAATTCATGAAAGCTAATATTTCCATTTCAAGTGTCTAATACATGAAAAATGATAAACAAAGTTGAAAATAGAAAATAAAAGTACACAAACCCTTCAGTTTCAAATGTTCAAATTATTACAAATAAAGAAATATTTTAAAATGCATATGATTGTTCAATAACACTGGTGACTTTTCTACAACAAGTGCACTGCGCTGTCAAAAGTAATAATTTGTTTCTAAGGACGGATATTGAACCCACTTGAATAATCAAGTAAAAGATTCACTAAATATAAAACAAAATAATAAAATTTTGTTGGGATTTGTTATGCTGGCAATGATTAACAATAAAACAAGTTAAAAAGTTGTTGCTTCAATTGGAAAAATAGGGATTGAGTTTCATTTTTCTCACTCTTTTGTATTTTGATTAGCATGACAATATTGTGTCATTTGATTGATATTGATGTCTGTATAAAAATCATTTATATCAATTTATCGCATATAAAATTATTAAGGTGTTTCCTAAATATCGATTCCTCGCATATTTATAGAAACAACTTATCCTTAAGATCAGACGTTGATAACAATTAACATTTCAAATTTATTACTAACATTCAAATATGTTAAGTATTATCGTTTAGGTCAGAACCTTAGAAGTACTTTTCAGTCAAATTTAAGATTCTAGATCATGGTAAACCAAGCATTACAAACAAAATAATAATCCCAATCATCAATCAAGAACAAAATATTATGTTTAGATATCACCTCAATACATAAGATAGCCACATATGATGACTATTACAAGTAGGGAGAGCATGAAAAGAAGATCAAAGATGTTTATCATTGACGATTGTCTCCTCTAATGTTTCTCACACCCCCTATTCTCCCAATTGGGTTACAAGTCACTCAATGGTATTTTTCTCTCAATCTTGCATACCTAGGGTTGTGCATCTAGCCCCTATTTAACCTAAATGACTTGGGTTAAGTGGATTCTCGCTCAAGCGAGATAGAGCTCGCTTGAGAGAGTAAAGCATCTAAACACCCAATGCTACTGGAGCAATCTCGCTCGAGCGAGATAGAGCTCGCTTGAGCGAGTAAAGTGTCGAAACACCCAATGCTATTGGAGCAATCTCGCTCAAGCAAGAATGAGCTTGCTCGAGCGAGATGCTCTGATGAGTTGGGCTTTTGTGAGCTTGATGCGTGTCGGGACCTTCCACCTTTCCCTTTTTAGCTTATATTATTCTACTTTTGCCTAATCATCTCCATTCAACCATAGAAACTTGAAATTAACACAAAATTTGGAAATAAATTGTTCTTATTCAAATAAAAATCACAAAATATGTAAAAAAGGTATACATACATAAATTAGGGGTTATTTTATACTTATTTTAGTAATTAATACTCATAAGTGCCTATATTTTAATATTAAATATTATTGAAATTGGGTACTTATCAGACACACAAAATACATCAAAGATGAAGATTAACGTGGCATATTGACCAAGATATTGAAGTTAATAAGATTAAAGTCAAAACAATCATACTAGAAGAAGATAAAGAAAGTTTTTGAAATGTCTTACACATTAAGGACACAAAGATCAAGTGTTTCGATATTGAGCGTCTAACGACTATTATGAATAATGAAGAACCCTAAAACCTCAATGGACATATTTTGAAGACTATATAAAGACCTTGAAGGTGATGAACACAACTATAGGAATGCATATGGATATTCAACGAGTGTAGCAACGATTTTACAGATGTATTTTAGATTTGGGCATATACATTCATATCACCTATTATAGAGCGACTTGTGAGAATTGAATTGTGATTTAAACCATTGTAAATTCTTCACACAATTAAGTATGACATTTAATCTTTTATTATTTTCTCAATAGAGATTTTCTCATTGTTAAGAGATCTTGATCTCAATAGAAAATTAAGATGGATGTATATGCATATGTGTAGGAATACCAGGTGACCAATAGAGATGTAAGAATGCATATGGGAGATTAAGTGGAGTCATTTCTCTCTCACTACTAAATCAAACATTCAAGAGGGTCACACAATTGACAATTGTTTATTGGAAATAATTTTCTCTTACTTGTACGTGCACCCACCAAACTTATGTACCAAGTTTCCATTTTCTTTAACTAACTTTGATTTCTGACTTTGCTAATCAACCCTTCGCTCAGGGACACCTCTCACTAAATCAAAACTTTAGGTATATGTTAATTCTTTCTAATAATCATACGACATCTACCACTGTGATTGGCTGAAGTAATGGAACTTTTTCCAGTACTTTGCAGAGAGAATGACATATATAAGGTATGAAAGATAAAAAGTTAATATTTTATATCATTAATAAATAATTTTGTAACTATTTTTGTTGATGTGTACGTATCTTTTTATATATTTTTTGTAATTGTTTTTTTAACGTATACTTATTTCATTATTTTAACTTTTTAAACTAAATCAATTTATTTTAGTATCTGTAAAATGAAATTACCTATAAAAATTAATAGAAAAAACTTATTTTCCACAATAACTTTTTGTGTATATATATATATATATTTTAATAAATTTAATATAAAATTTAATAATATTTTTATTTTAATATAAAAAAAATAAAAACACGTAGTAGCATGTTTTCACTAGTAATAATAAATAATATATATATATATATATATATATATATATATATATATAATTGACACTACTAAAAGACAAAATACATTCATTAACATTATTAGAAAATCAAAACATTTATTTTTTAATTTAAAATTTTAATATATTATTATATTATTAAAGTTGGTTTGTTAGATGAGAGTATTTTTTTTAAGTGTGTCAAAGTCGTTCCTATTATATATATATATATTAAGAATCAAACATAGTTAAAAATTGTAAATTTGAATGATAAAAAATTAAAGAAAAAAAAATCACATGAAGATATAGATTAAATAAATAAAAAAAGTTGAAGAATGGTTATATATAAGAAGAGGACATAATAGTGTGTGATGAGGACATGAAAACTGAAAGCACTGCCCACTCTCATCTCCAATCGTTTCTTTCCAAATTTCTGGCAGTGTGGGATTGGGACCAACTCACGCCACCCAATACTCTTCCATTCTTCAAACCCTAAATATTCTCCCTCTCTCTTCATCCTAACTTTTCCACATATGCATATTTTTTTTATAATAATAAATAAAATCATATCAAGAAACTCTGAAATTTTCCATAAATACTACATTTAAAAAAGGTTTCTTTATGGTGGGAATTAAGTGTTTGGAAACCTGAATTCTCATACCTATTTTGGTTTTCTAGGGTTGAAACTCCATTTCACTATAGAGAAATCAAATTCTATTATGTTGTTTGCCTTTTTCTTTTAGGTGTAGAAAATATACAAATTGATAATGTTTATAATTGGAAATTCAGATATTTGAAGAGCCAAAATTTTACTTTTACTTTTATTAATGCATCTAAAATCCTTACAGAATTTATACTATGTAAGGATTTCAGATGCTAAAATCTAAAATAAGATAGAAATTTTACTCTTAAAAAATATATATTTTTCATAAATAATGAACGATGTTATTTGGAGAAAATTATTTTTCTATCTTCATTTTAAAAGAAGTTCTGATAATATATTAAAATTTAAGCTTTTATATTTTATATTCAGATACTCCTACAAAAGATTATTTTTATTAGACAAGAAATGATTATAAAGAAAAAAAAAGATAAAATAAATAATTTGTATTTATTTAAAAAACATGTGAAAGTTTTTCTTATGGGATGGCATCATTCGGGTGAGTTACATTTGTTAACTTCTATTGGTCGTCTTGATATGTGTGTTTTGTTCTTTATCAGCAAAGTCTTGGTATGTGTGTGTGTTTTTTTAAAAGATTACATACAATCAATATTATCATTCTATAAATAGCCAAATTTATAATGCTTTGTTGTAAACAAAAAATTCACTTATTTTATAAATTCTTGAAGTTACATCATTCTCAATTTTCAATACCATTGATTTCAGTTATTAATATATGCTCACGATTTTCTTCTAAAGTACATAACTATTCAGCATTCACATCTTACAGGTCATCGTACAACTTTCCGCTTAATCATTTCAGAAAAGAGAAAAAAACCTATAATTATATTTTGAAGAAAAAAAAACTATAATTATATTTCAAATACAGTCAATAGTCTTATATTACTTACAAATGGAAAGTTAAAAATAATTTAGATATATATTTTTTATTTAATTTACTAAGATGTTTTTTAAAAATAAAATCATAATAAATTTTTGAACTCTAAATCAGACGTATACGTTAATTGACTCCATTAATATTATTTAAAAAATCAATAAAATATCAAAATTCAATAATATAAATATTAACCTGTATACAAATTGAATTATAATTATTTTCAATTTTTTTTTCGTAGTGTGTTTTCTTACTAAATATAACTTATTTAAATAAATTTGTTTTTTAAATGTTGTTAGTAATTTCTTATATAAGTTCCGTGATTTTTTTTTATAATGATATACTATTTTTATATATTGATATTTATTTATATATGTGAATGGTGAAATTTTTAAGTTATATCATACTTTTATTATATGTATATAGTTTTAATTTTAAAACCTTGGTTTATAATTTAATTGTTTTCTGTTTCTGATTTATAAATATTTTTCAATTTATTGACAAGTGTATCAGTTTATGGTGTTTTTTTCAGTGCCAATAATTTTTTTCAAATTTAATTTATGTTTCTAGTATGTAGGTATTAGTTATTTAGTTAATTTATTATTTTATTTAACTATAAAATATTACTTTTTATTTTTAAACTGAGACATCTTATAAGCGTTTAGTTCTCTCTCTAATAAGAACTTATTGAAAAAAAAAAATTCAGTTATTTTTTAAAATGGATTCTAAATCTTAATTGAGAGAGATAAGTAAGGATGTAAATGAATTGATTTATTAATTAATTATTTAATTTCAGCTTATTAATTACTTATTCAAGTTTGTTGAGTTAAACAAATAAATTCAAACTTTTGAATATGTTTGAAATTTTATAAATGATCGGGAAAAAAGTTATTTAAAATATATAAAGTTACTATATATATGTGTGTGTGTAAAATATTCGTAAAAAGTTGAGGTTGTGTTAACTAGTTCTGAATTACAATTGTGTAAATGATGCATATTTTTATTTTAAAATATTATTTACATGCTCCCGGAAAGAAGTCCCGAAATTATTACAAACTTTATGTGTATAAGGAGGCACGATCAATCGTGTAAAGGAAGCTAAAGTTAGGTGAAGAAAAGCGAACAGTTGCTAGAAAATAGAAAAGAGGTTGAGAAGCTTTTTGGCAGTTGGTTTTGTTTCGTTGAATCATTATACTATTTGGTTAGCCAATATAATAATGGTAAAGAAGGTGAATTGATGGATGTGTACTGATTACACATATCTGAATAAGATTTGTCTAAAGAATTCATATCTTTTATCCAGTATTAACCGACTTGTTAATTGAACAGTCTTTTTGAACGTGAATTCGGGGTACAATCAGATAAGCATCAACTCAAGAGATAAAGAGAATACAACTTTCATGACGAATAACATCAATTATTTTTATGAAGTTGTGTCCTTTGGATTAAAGAATGTCAGGGCTACCTATCAGCGGTTGATGGACAAAATCTTCAAGGGGATGATCGGTCGGAATGTCGAGGTTTATGTGATGGCACAATCGTCAAATCAGACTCGTGCGGGAAGCACGTGAAGGACTTGGAAGAGGTTTTCAATGTGTTAAGAAGAACTAAGAGGTTAAACCTTGAGAAGTGTGCATCCGGGGTTACCCATCTTATTGTTGTTTACCTGTCGGTCTCTGAAGATGCGGTTAGCGTGGTCCTGGTCCAAGAGGTTAATAAGGAGGAACGATCGGTCTACTTTGTTAGCCGAACGCTTACATGATGCTGAGACCAGATATCAAATGATAGAGTAGGTCGCTTTCGCTCTGGTATGGACTACTAGAAGAATGAGGCCATACTTCCAGAATCATGTTATAGTGGTAAGAACCGATTATCCTATTGTTAAAGTTCTTTCTAAACTAGATCTTGCAGGGTGAATGATAGGATGTTTGATATCCGCTGCGAACTAAGAGGAACAATCAAGTCCCAATGCTTAACTAATTTTTCAGCCGAGCTAACCCCACAATCCACTATACCGATCAAATGGATAATATATGTGAACAAATCGTCAAATAAGACATCGTGTGGAGCAGGTGTCATCCTTGAAGGTCAGGGGGATCTTCTACTTGAGCAAGCGTTTAAATTCGAGTTTAAGGCTACAAATAACCAGGCCGAGTATGAAGTCATCCTGGCTGGCCTAAACCTAACATACGACATGGGAGCTCGCAAAGTGACTTGTAAAAGCGATTCCCAATCGGTGGTCGACCATATCAAGGAAGATTTTGAAGTAAAAGAGCCTTTGCTGCAAAGGTATTATCACACAGTGTCGAACCTTATTTCCTGGTTTAACATAGTAACTTTGGAGCACATCCGAAGGGAGGACAACGTCAGGGCCAATGCATTCTCTCAGCTAGCTTCTGCAAAGAAGAAGAGACATCATAAGTCTATCATACAAATATGCTTAAAATCTCCCAGTGTCGGATACCTGCATGACCCCTATAAGAAATTATCCAGAGCTCGGAGCAGGCGAGCCAACAATGTTGAAGATGAATGTTGCTCCCTTCAAGACTATGTGTTTGATGAAGCCAAATGTGTAGTTTGCTTTTTTGTTTTTGTTTGTATTTAGGGGTTGTCTTGTGTTTAGATTAGAGGTTGTTTAAAGTGAGCTTTTTGCATCATGACCCACCACTTAACCCTTAACCATGTGATAAGAGCAAGCATAATGTTTTTTAAAAATGTTTTTCACATGTTTTGCCAAAATATACTTTACTACACATAAAATGAATCTATTCTTTCTTAAATAAATAGATTCTTTCTTAAACTGATGTTTTGCTAAAAAAATTTGGTAACCTTAGTTTGTGCATCAAGAATCTTGACTCAATCTTCATACTATCAAAACGACTGAGTTTCATCTGTTCAAATATCTCTTATTATTTTCTTTAAAATTAATCTATTCTTTGTCTAATGCATAGATTCCTTTTAGTCTGGTGCATTGTTCTTGAGAAGTTTTCCCATCTTTATATTAGCACAAAGAAGCTTGACTTAGTCTCTTGTAACTAAGCTGCAACCTTTCAAAAACTCTCTTTGCTTTTGAAAATAAATCTATTCATTTTATTTTCAATATGTTCTTTTTATAACTGCTTTAAACTGTTTTTTAAAAGTCTGTTATAAAATGTCTCTTATAAAAGGAGAGTTGCTTCTGACTTAAAGTTGTGGTTGAGAAAACGAGTTTTATAATAGAGATTGAGAGACTTCAGAGATTGAGCATGTGTTCTTGAAAGATTTTTCAAATCAGAAACTATGCTTGATCTTTTTTTGGCTCTAAGCTTGGTTAGAGGTGTTGTCACTGTTTTGGACAATCTGTTCTATTGGTTTAGTCAGGTTTCTGCTTTCTCTTTCCAGGTGTATTCCTTTCATCATTCATTTCTTTGTAAAGTGGGATTGTAAGACTCTTCTTGACAGGATTTCTTCAAGAGTTGAGTGTGCTGAAGTAGAGTTTTTCAGCTAGGTGTGCCTTGTTCTTGTAGGGTTCAAGAACATTAGGTTTTGTAATTGGTGTGTACTGTTTTTAGTGGATTTCACCTTGGATAAGGTGAGACTGGATGTAGCTCATTTGGGTGAGACTGGATGTAGCTCATTTGAGTGAACCGGTATAATTGTGTTGTGTTCAATCTTTCTTAATCCCTGCACTCAATAACTGTTGCATAAGCTGATTTGTCAAGAAATAAATTTATTCAATTGAAATTGAATCTGTTCATTTTGGGTTTGTTCATACTGTTCTTGTTTTCTGGAAAACCAATTTGAATAACTTGTGAAAATCTGAGAGTACTGTTGGAAATAATTGAAGTATTGAGTTCTATAAAAATCAACTCAATCTATTATCAAGTTTTATTCAAGTGGGTGATTTTATATTCAAGAATTGTATACTAATTCAACCTTATGTTTTTCTTCTGCTGAAATTAATGTGAACTTTGCGTGTTGATCAATTCACTTAATATCAGGAACTCACATCTCTGAATTATTGTTTCGTTAATGTAAACAGAAAAATAAATCTGTTCATATCAAAATAAATAGATTATTTTTCTCTGTCTTGTGATAAAACTGAATCTGGTTGAAATTTTTAAAAGCTCAATTCACCCCCCTCTTGAACTTAGGCACTATTGAACCCAACAATTGGTATCAAGAGCTAGGACTTGTATTTTACTCAAGTTTGTGTGCAATATGTCTTAGTTTAAAGTTCTTTTTGCTGAGGGTTTGTCTATCAATAGACCCCCTATGTTCAGTGGAATGAATTATGCTTTTTGGAAAATCAGAATGAAAATTTTCATGGAATCTATTGACTTTGGTATTTGGGAGGCTGTGATCGATGGACCTTTTGTGCCAATGCAGGTTATCAAGGATGAAATAGTGAAGAAATCAAGGTCTGACTGGAGTGAGAGTGAGACAAAGAAAGCTCTAAATGATTTAGTAGCAAAGAACATCATAACCTCTGCATTGACAATGGATGAATTCTTCATAATATCTCAATGCAATTCTGCTAAGGAAATGTGGGAGGTTTTGGAGGTAACCCATGAAGGAACGGATGATGTGAAGAGATCAAGAAAGCACTCACTCATTCAAGAATATGAGCTTTTCAGGATGCAACCTAAAGAAACCATTGTTGATGTACAAAATAGGTTTACCCACATTGTAAACCATCTTACTGGATTGGGAAAAGAGTTTGACAAAGAAGAGCTCAATATAAAGTTGCTGAAATGTCTTGATAGGAGCTGACAACCCCAAGTAACTGCAATTTCAGAAAGCCGAGACCTGTCAAAGTTGTCCACTGCTGCACTGTTTGGAAAATTAATGGAGCATGAGTTGGAGCTCAAAAGGCTTAAAGAGCAAGAAACAGTGGAAAGGAAAACTAAGGGAGTTGCATTGAAAGCAAGTGTACATAATGATATCAGTGAGGAGGCAGAGGATGCTGAACATGATGAAACAATAAGTCTACTCACAAAAAGGTTCAGTAGATTCCTAAAAAAGAAAGGCAGAGATAGGACTCAACAAAAAAGAAGGTATCCTAAGCCGAATGAATCTAATTCTTCTAACTATACTTGCTTTGGTTTTGGTAAAACAGGACACATTAAGATGGATTGTCCAAACAATCAAGCTAAAGAAAAACCAGCCAGTAAGAAGGTGGAAAGAAGCAAGGAGAGAAAAACTTACATTTCTTGGGAAGAGAATGAAGTGTCTTCAACAAGCAACTCTTCAACAGAAAGTGAAAAAACCAATTTTTGTTTCATGATGAAAGATGAATGATCAATATCTGATTCGGTTAGTGACTTGTCCATGGAATCTGAAAATTATGATCAACTGTTGGTTACTTTCAAAGAAACGCATGATGAGGCAAATAGGTTAGTTGTTATATGTAGTAAATTGCAAAAAGTAAATAATGTACTTGCACCTAAGGTAAAATCACTTGGGAAGAACTGCATAAGGCTAAAACTGATCTTGTAAGTCTTGAATTGACATGTTTGCATGCCTCTATAAAGACTTGTGAAAACTGTAAAAGGATGGAAAAACAAGTTGAGTATCTGCTGAAAACTTTATCCAATTTCACTAAAGGTAGAGATAATCTTGAGTCTCTTCTAGGTTCACAAAATGCTGTTTTCAACAAAAATGGAATTGGCTATAATCCTGGAAAAGTAAACAATGTTAAAAAGCTTTCAAGTTTTTTTGTTCCAGCAAAAACAAGTTTTTCATCTTTCAACAGTGGCAAAAAGGCATATCCTATTACTTGCTTTTATTGTAAGAAATCTGGACATTCTTCTAGGACATGCATTGCTAGAAAATACTTTGTTCCTAAAAGCTTGGCCAAATGGCTTCCAAAGGAAAGGTATTAATCACTGCTGGACCCTAAACTAAAAGAGTACCATGTGTATTATCTTTGTTTTGTTTTGCATAAAAGCAATAAGAGAAACCAGTGGTAAGGCAGAGGGACATGTCACTTATGGGGATAATAACCGTGGAAGAATCCTAGGAAGAGGAACTGTTGGAATTGGAAGTTCAACCACCATTGAGAATGTGCTTTATGTGGAAGGACTTAGACATAGTCTTCTAAGTATCAGTCAATTATGTGACAAAGGGTACAAGGTAAACTTCAAGTCAAATGGGTGCACAATCTCACATGATTCCTCTGGTAAGGTTCTGTTTACTGGTAAGAGAGTGAATAACATATATCTCTTGGATATCCTGGAAATTGATTCTGTAAATGAATGTTTGTTGTCTAAAAGTGACGAGTCTTGGTTGTGGCACAAAAGGTTAGCTCACATTCATACTAATCACTTGAATAAATTGAAATCCAAGGATCTTGTTTCTGGTTTGCCTAATATAAAATTTCAGGATAACAGACTATGTGATGCATGTGTGAAAGGTAAACAAATTGGAACTACTTTTAAATCAAAGGACATAATTTCTACTAAAAAAACCCTTGGATATTCTGCATATGGATCTGTTTGGACCCTCTAGAGTTGCTAGCTTGGCTGGAAATTTGTATGCATTGGTCATTGTTGATGATTATTCTAGATATACATGGACTGTCTTTCTTGCTTACAAAAATGATGCTTATAAGGCTTTTAAGAAGTTGGCAAAAGTTCTGCAAAATGAAAATGGTTGCTGTGTGAAATTTATTCGTAGTGTCATGAGGGTGAGTTTCAAAATGCTAAGTTTGAAAGGTTTTGTGAAAAACATGGGATATCACATAGCTTTTCAGCCCCTAGGACTCCCCAACAGAATGATGTAGTTGAGAGGAAAAATAGATCACTAGA
>Ga0123342_1008680_pt1 | contig 12621 bp, 7 predicted proteins | sample Turbeawhitnodule_FD_89960 | JGI IMG/M metagenome (GOLD analysis project Ga0123342, IMG submission 89960) | Root nodule microbial communities of legume samples collected from Mexico - Turtle bean Mexico white nodule | ecosystem: Host-associated > Plants > Roots > Nodule | place: Mexico: Nepantla...
ATTTGCACAAGCATGTTCCAGATTATTTTTTGGAGCAGAAATATATTTTTCATGATTGGTTCAAAATAATTTGTTTCTTATTTTTATAATTATAATAAAAATTTATACAATAAGTTTGAGTTTTTAGAAAATTAATGTATTTTTTCTTTTTAAGATTGTGTTAGAACCGTACTAGAATTGTCAGAAATCCAACAAATTATTACCGTTAATGAAGATGAATATTCCTTGTCTGATGTGGTGCATCAAATGGAGTGCACGAAATCGCAATGGAGAAATGAAGGTTCTGATGAACCCTAATTGCAAATGAAAAAGAGACAATGACTTAAGCATTAAATAGGGAAAAACAGAGAAAAGAAAATACAAAAGAAATTCTTATTTACTTGTATATTAGAGAGTAAAATACATGGTGTATATATAAGAAAAAGACTAAGACCTAACTGAAACAGAAAAGGAAAGTTGGGTCAAACAAACAAAGCACAATAACTTAAAACAGAAAAACTAAATATGTTAACACAAATACTTTTTTAATTGGACACTTCATGGATACGTGTCCTACAAGTGTCATGCGAGTGTCGGTGTCCGATACAAGTATCCGACACCGACATGCTATTTAATAGGAGTGTCTGAGCTTCATAATAGTCATTGTTTGTCACAAATTCGATTAGTAAATCAGTCCTTATGCATCAGTGATGAAGAAATTAGTAATCAATGTCATTGGATCACTAAGTCACTCATTGTTTTATGTTCAAAAAAGTGATCGATTTTGGTTATTTAATGACTAATTTTTCGGTCACACTAAAATTTAATCTTACATTTATCTTCTTTATTTACCATTCTACATTATTAAGGTGCATCTTGAGCAAAGTTAATCATTCATTGATTTTAGGTGATGCAAATCATTCTTTGAGACGACTCTTTAATTAGTAGTTAATTTTTTTTAGGATAACATGTGAATATGTTATCAGATCTATTGTAGATAACTTACTAGCTACTAGCGACATTTTTGATTGGGAGGAGAGAAAGTAATCATAATGGATTTTTTGAAGCTATATATGCATACTTTGTGTTTATTATGACAGGTTTTGGCTCATTTTCTGTTTAGTTGAAATTTTATTGTATTTCTCCATTTTATGTTTCTTAATTTTTTTTTTTAACTTTGTAAATAGATTGTAACACTACTAATATTTTCAAATTTAATATATATTTTTTGTTGATGAAAAAACATTATTAAGATGCTTAATATTTTTTTTCAAGTTTGTAAAATAAAAAATGAAAACCAAAAAGTTGATAAAGGAAAAGGAAAAAAAAAATTAACTTCAAAACAATTTCACATTTTAAATGTAAGACTTTTAAAACATGAAAAAGATAAGGTAAAATTAATTTTAAATTTCATACACAACTTAAAAAAGTTGCATATGTCAAGTCAATAGTCATAATAAAAATATTTTTAAAATTAGTAATTAGCTTTTAAAGAATAAGAAATCAATATAGCATTGGTTAAGTAAGTAAACATAACAAAATTGAAAAAAAAAAGATAGTGTCCACTTGATGATACTAATTACCAAAAATACACTTGTGATTCCTAATGATAAGCTAGCCATAAGAACAACTTGGCATATATAAAAGGATCAAACTCCCAATATTTGGGATGTAGAAGTAGGAAATGAAAAAAAAGAAGGTTTATTTCCATTTCAAATGTGAAGTTGGGATAAATTTGAATTTGGAAGAAGCGTGATAGAGTTGGACACTTGCAATTAATAAAATCACATGACACAACAATCGATAATCAAATAACATATGGAACACAGTTGGCAAAAAAATCATGTTTTACGTGCATGTCTTGTTAGAAAAGCCGTCAATGAAAATGACATATTTCAAATCAGCATGCCCTGCTAAAACTTTTTCCTAATTATATAGTGAAGTAAACCACGAAAAAGAATAGTGATTTTACACTTTGATTTCATCAAAATATTTTATAATTCAATTATTAATAAAAAATATTTACAAAAATTTGGTAAAAAGAACTTGAAGATAAATAAATAATAATTAACACAAAGGTATGTTCGGTTAATAAACTACTAATTTGGTTCGTCTAGTATAACCCTATCTTTTAAGTAATCGTTAAAGTAATAAATTTATACAAATCAAAATATCGAATAAGTATTTTATTAATATTGAAAAACTAATTTGAAATATTTTTTTAAATTCGAGATACTATGTGACATTATTTTTTCCTAATTCAACTTAATTCGACTGATCTTGATATCATGCTGCCCACCAAGAGTCAAATAGAACTTCTATATTTGGTCACTCCTCAGAACTTTAATTAGCAAAAAAACGATTGGCTATACTATTTATATGTAAAAAAGAATTATTTTGAGAAAATTTTGGAGGATTATATTTATAAAAGAAAAATGTTTTATAATTTTGATTCGAAAATATGTAGACACGTAAAAGAAAAATTGGATGAGAAATGAAATAAGTAGGTTTCAACTTGGCTTTGAGGAGACAGGGGACACGAAGTCAGTGTCATAATCCTGAGCTTTGAAAAAGAGAGTTCAATTGGTGAAAGTCCTTTTCACTTGGTCCAATTTGTTAGGTTAGTTTCCTTCAAGTCCAAATTGGCTTCAATATGATGGTGAAAGGTGAAAGATGAAAGGCACTTACCACGATATTTATTTGGCCTACATCACATATTTTTACTTTTGGTGCTAATCACATAACATTTTATTGCTAGTCAGAGGAAAAGGTGTTCCCATCATTAATTGCAATGTTGGTGTTTTTTCCATTTTTCTTTTTGAGATATCTGACTCATCATTGTGAAAACTTCCGATAAGCACAGCTAGATTACGCCATTAAGTTGAATTAGGAAAAAAGTTGTGTTAATTGGCTAAAGAGTCCCTTATGATTGTGCAACACAAGTGTGTTTATTACAGTTAAAAAGGCAAATTGGCCAAAAGAAATTAGGCCAGAAGAGTCGGTGGAACTAGCTGTTTCACATACATAGTACTTCCCACTTTTTCTTTTCTGCAATTGTCATTCATACACTAAGTTGTTCAAATTTTATTTAAAAATTCCCCACATTATTCTAACTAACGAGAACACAGACGTGGTAGTTCGTCTGGATTCATATTTTTTATTTTTATTATTATCATATATATTTATATTTATTTAAATGAATATATAGATTTATGTCTATTCCTTTGTTTGAGAAACATAAAAAAATATGAAAATTATGTTAATAAAATTTAAGAGATTTGAGAAAGAAGAGAGATATAGTGAGAATGAGCAAAGAAAGAAAAAACAGTGATAAAATTCTAAAAATTCAAAAATTAAAATTAAAAACTGTTCGTGAAAATATTGAAGAAATGGAGATATCTTTTAAAAATTAAACTAAAAAAACACTCTACAAAACGACTTCTCATAACTATTTTAATATGTTTTAGAAAAAATAAGAAATGACGTAATACTCATAATACAATAATAAAATTAAATATTAATATAAAGATAAAATAAAAAAAAAATTAAGACCAATTAAAGAGAAAAAATCTCTTTTATATATAGGTATAAATGGTACATACTCCAACACATTGACAAAATCTTTATTTTAATTTCAATTTCAAAATGGAAATAACATCTATGAATAAATCAGATTAGAAAAATCATATAACTTTTTTTAACTATAAAATTATTAAATAAAAATTAATTTTACAAAAAAAATAAGTAATTATCATATATTTATTAAATTAAATATTAAAAAAATATTAATATTTAAATTAATTTCTATCATTAATAAATAATTTTTAAATTATATCTAATTAGCTATCAAAATTTTAATTATTAATTATTTAGATTTTAAACTATTTATTAATTATAAAAAATAATTTAAATGTTAATAGTTTTTTAATCTTTAAACTAGTATCAAATTTAATAAATATAGTATTTAATTATTTTTTTTAAATTAAGTTTTATTTAATAATGTTTTTAGTATAAGCATCACTTGGCAAATTTTACAAGTAACACCAACAAAATAGAGTATAATAAGCTTTTTAATCATATACTCGTTTAAAAATTAAAAAAAAAAAGTTTAGAAATAACAATGTTATAATATGTTAATGACATATTTTTCATATGTTAAATACAACATGGAAAATAGGATAACATTGAAAGCAATAATGAGATGATATTTGAAGAAAAATAAATTTAGTGGGATTAGAGTTAGTGATGATCAACTATATACATATACAACATTTATTTATTTATTTAGGAATTTCGATTTTATCTGTAACAAGCACAAATCAAGTCATTTCTTTCATAAAAACATCTGAAACATCTAGGTTGGCTTGATAGTAATACATTGAAAAAGGAAGACATTCTATTAAAAGGGGAAGAAATTCTGTGCAAATAAAATTGGAAAAGCTTTTTCTATTAAAAGGGGAAGAAATTCTGTGCAAACATGAAGTTATATCAAGTCTTTCACCAAAAAGCCAAAACAACCAATGACAGAGCATATTTTTGTAATTTTTTGTTGCACACTGGGTGATATGTCTATTTGTTAGTATTACGAGTTAAGTTTTTAGAAGAGTGTATTATTCTGAATATATAAATGAAGACGTATCAAAAGTTTCTATCTATAAAATTTACCTATTATTAAAGGATATTTATATTAACAATTTAATTTTTATCATAAAGGGATATCAAAAGAAATAATATTAACATCTAACATTTTTTGTGTTAGTATATATTCACGAATAATCTTGAAGTGTATGAACAAAACAAAATGTATGTTTTACCATGAATATAGGTGTAATACATATAATTGTACATGAAATACATCATCGAATATAATCAAAATTACTTCTGCTTCAATAAGAGAAATGTATACAGATTTCTCCATTATTGCAACAAGAACATATTTAAATTATCATCTAAAATATCATGTCTACACTATAATCTCACGATTTTCCTTCTTGATGTGTTCTAATTCCTGGTTTCCTTCGAATTTGACATATTTATACCACTTGGCCAATGCAATATATACTACAAGATCAGCAAGTGTTAGTGCTGCTAAGAGGAAGAAGAACCTGTCCAAATGTCCGAGGTTTAGGTTTCCTGGTATCCATCCAGGTATGTCATGTTTGGTAGAGATTTTCATTACAATAGCAACAAGCAAACTACTTACGTAGTTTCCTAGTGATATTGATGTCATGCAAAGTGCACTGCCAAAGCTTTTCAATCCTTCAGGTGCCTGTCCGTTGAAGAACTCCAATTGAGGCACATACATGAAAACCTCTGATGCTCCTGTGAGTACATATTGTGGCACTTGCCAAAATATGGACAGTGAACTAGACCCATCGCATTTATCACAATCTTTTATTGCATACCTCAGCCTGAATTTCTCCACCGTTCCTGCTGAAACCATGGCCATGATTGCAAGGACTAGACCAACTCCCATCCTTTGAAGCTCTGTGAGTTTGGATTTCATTGTTTTGGCCACAAGAGGGTCAAGAGCGTGCCTATAAATGAAGATGAAAAATGCCACTCCTAATATGTCGAAGCTGGACATGCTTGCTGGAGGAATATTGAAACTTGAAACTCTAGTGTCCATGGCATCTCCTTGCACCACAAAGAGTGATGCCATTTGAGCAAAAACAACTGAGTACATTATGGTGCACAGCCAAATAGGGAGTAGTCTTAGTACGCATTTCACTTCTTCTACTTGTGTCACAGTCGATAGACGCCATGGATTGCGTTTATTCTCTTCTATCTGCTCCAAATCTTTTGATGTGATCAATGCTGCTTTATCTAAGAACCTGACAAAAATCAGTGTAAATTTCATCAATGACTTGCTAACAGCAGTACATTTATTATATATATATATATATATATATATATATATATATATAGGTTTTGTCTAATTCATTCACTTACTCGTAAAAGAGTTAGAAATAATTCCAAATGTAATGTGTGTGAGAGGGTGGGGAAAATGATGATGAACACACCTAAATCCTTCTGTCTGGAGCATTTTTCTCCTTCCATTGGGTGAGGATTCTTGAACCTCATAAAGTTTATCTTCAGCTGATACCTTGACCTTCCATTTTTTTGCGGCAGCAACAAAAACTTGGCCAACTCTGGGTAGAGGGTTTCCAACAGACTTGAAGTATCTATACCTTCGTGTGCCACATAGGAACAAAACCAATGCAATAGCAGCAGAGGCAGTTGATGCCCAGAATCCCAAAGTCCATTGTCCCTTATCCTCAAAATAATCCAATACAGTGTTTGAGAAGAGGGAGCCAAGGTTCAAAGCCAAATAGAAGTAGCTAAAAAATGCTACTTTTGAAAGCTGTTCTTTAGGATCCCCTTCATCAAATTGGTCTGCCCCAAATGTGGCTATGTTAGGCTGATATCCTCCGTTTCCCAACGCAATTAGGTATATGGAAATATAGAAGAAAGCCATTTGATATGATGAGTGTGATCCACATTGTAATTCTTTGTCACCACAACCACTCGGATTCAGTAGGAATATGTGAGATGACAATGATAATGCAATTAAACCCTGCCATAATGATAATGAAATTAAACCCTGCCACACCAAACTCTTGCTCATCTTTAACTTGATCCAAACCTAATTTGGTGCAATTCCAGAACAAGTGTGTACCTTAAATTTTATGTTATGTTAACCTAATTGACTTGATGTTCCATTTTTAGTTTAATATTTCTCTGATTTTATAATAGGAAAAGAAGTCAAAACCTCATCTCTTTTTTTTACACAACTCTTTCCCCTTGAATATAAATTCAAGCGACCAGGAAATAGTATTTAATAATGGTATAAATGCTAAGACCATTTTTATTTTCAATTTTTGAATTTGTTTACCATCAAATGAAGTATTTACTTTAGATGAATCAATATTTTTAATAATAAATTGGAAAAACAATTAATAATGGAAATTAGGATTATATAAAGTACATATATGATAAACTATATAATTATTATTTCAATAAACAATTTCTCATTTTCCTCTCTAAAAGAAAATGCTCATTTTAAAAGTGTATATAACCTGTTTTCTATTCCTTCAAAAGTATTATAAAAGATTTTTTTTTTCAAAAACTAATAAATGTGAGTACTAGAACTATTCCAACACTGGATCTATGCCTAGATATTCGTAGTGCACATCATCACCAAAGAGTACTTCTCATACTACAAATAGAAGCTTTTTCTCAACCTAAAACGCATTGACAAAAAAAAACTTCTAGAAGCAGCCTACCCCATAACAAATAAAAGATGTTTAGTTTCCAAAATCATAACCAGAATTTACTAATTTAGACCAAATGAACGAACTTAATCAAATTGATGTTAATTTCGTATGTATTGTTGTTTAGTAAAAAAAGTCATTAGGATTTGGTCAGCGGATATGAATGGGTGATAATAATGTATGGAATTAAGATGAAAGTTATTATTACTAGATAGTTTTGGAAAGTTTGGTTGAGTTGTGTGAGACGTCCCAAACCACAATTTGGTGTAAAATGATATCTTTTTTGACTTTTGCTTAAGCTATATGACTTCCAAAATCAAAACCAGGCACACTAGTTAGCCCTAATGAACTAGGTTAGGACAACATTAAATGAGAAATCCATGATCTTGAAGAAGAACAGATTTTTGCTTAAGTTAGATAGTTAGAAAATATACATGTGAATGTGTTTGGTTTTGGTTGAATGGAAAAGAACTTACAATGACAAAGATGAGCTGGAAGATGGCACAGGTGATGTACCTTCCCCAGTAAGAGTCACTGAGGAAAGCTCCAAGAAGAGAAAATATGTAAACTGTGCCTGTCCACTTGCTCACGTTGTTCGCTGCTTCGGCATTCTCTTGACCCATCACTCTCGTCAAAAACAACACCAGATTCACTCCCACTCCAAAGAATGCCAATGTTGCAAGCCCTTGGTTCACTGTTACACCAACCACACACAACTCCATAAATAAATATTATTCAGTCACTTTTTTTAAAAAAAATATTACCTACTTATTTATATACTATTTAGTTGCTTCATCAATATTTTTATAAAAATTATCCGGTTATCATACTAAAAAAAATTATTAAATAAAAATTAATAAAGATAAATATTAATTAATTACTATATCAACTAAAATAAATACTATTTTATAGATTAAGGTATTTAAAGTAGTTTTTATTATTAATAAAAATTTATAAATTACTTTCTAAATTGATATTTCACTAGTTATCAAGGTTTTAGCTACTAACTACTTTATATTTAACTACACATTTATTAATCAATTAGATATCAATTTAAAAATTACTTTATATACTAATAATGTTTTAGTTTATAAAATAGTATACTTAATTTAGTTAATATAGTAATTAATTATATTTTGTTTCTAAAAAGAAATTATTTAATAATTTTTTTGTAATATCATGACTTACTAGTTGAAGAGTATATTTTTTCATAAAAAAAATTAATATAACATAAAGTATTTAAAAAATACCACAATATCTATACAAAACATCAAAATGATTAGTTGCTATAGTGATTAAATTAGATACCATTTTAAAAATTAAAAAAAGAAATTGATTCTAAATCAGTTTTTATTATCGTTAAATAGTTTCTAAATTGGTATCTAATTAGCTACTAAAGTTTTAACTACCAATTATTTAGATTCTTTAATCTCTAAAATTGTCTCTAATTTAGTCACTATCACAACTAATTATTTTTTTTATTCATGATTTTCTTGTATTGTAGTGATAACTTGTAGGGTTCTATCACTGAATTTTTGGCAAAGCATGGAATGTTCTCTGTTTCTTACAACAATTTATACAATAATAATTTTGTTAATCTCTTTTCATTAGATTATTTAGTACATATATTTTTTTCTTTTTCTTTATTGAGTAAATGGCTGTACAAAAAAGATATTTTTCCTATGAAATTGCTCAAATAAAATATAAAAAACTAGAATAACACTCAGTTTTATAATTATCTGGCATGACTGTATATAGTGTATAATTTCTCTAAAAGTTGAAATGAATACTTGAATATATGTGAGTTTAGTTAAGTACCTAAAATCAAAATTCCAGTAACCCAAGTACCAGTTCTTGTTCGAACTGCAGGATTACCATGGCTATCAATAGCTCCATCTGACGTGCAAATCTCGTTGTCTCTATTCATCTTTCCCTTCATTTTGTCCTAAATATTATCATCAAATAATTACATGTTAGTTTGCCCAGAATCATAGCTATTGTTTAATTAAAAAGCATATGCAATAAAATTTATGTTGAATATGCTTGCTACTTATAAGTATAAAATTGAGATAAAGTGAACTTAATTTCAACTTTTTTATGCGTAACAAATTGAATGTTCTAGCATACTCTGGAAAGAAAGAGTGCATGAAAGATTTCGTGAATAGAACTCTTGAAATATAAATCCTTAAACAAAAGGAATATAAACATTCATCCAAGATAACATATATTATTACCTCTTAATTAATTTTGATAAACTAGGAAATAGTTAGGCAAGCATAATAATGATGCATGATTAGTATCTGTAGTGTTACAAATACAGAAGAACAATTCAGCAAATGCATGCATGCATTAGGTCAAGTGAGAGGAACATTTCAACTAATTGAATAAAAAAAACATTGGCAAAGCAACGAGAATCACGAAATGAAAATTTTGAAAAAACTGAACATAAACTGGAACTTACCTTTTTATTAAAATACAAACAACCCATTACTGTGGTTAGTCTTGGAGGTTAGTGTGAACAGTTGATGTGTTTATTATTAGGAAGGGAAAATTGCAAAAAGATGGATGAGAAGCTGAAGAATGTTGAAGATGTATATATAGCAGTTGGAGGAGATTTAAGCTTAGGATCTGTATACGACCAACAAATTAAGAGAAGCTTAGGGAAAGAAAAATGGAAAAAGCATGATACAGTGTTTTTTCTTTTGGAAGAAAGTGATAAAGTTTATCTTTTAGGTATACCTTAGGCATGCTGTCAGTCATAATTAGTGCATAGTTGAAACTTTATATAATTGTGTGCCCAACTTGATTCTTCAAATTAAACAGGGAAAATTTAAAATGGAACCGTTTTCTAAATTTTTATACTCTTCAAAACTGATTTTAAACATTTTACCTTTCAAAATTTTAGTCCTTATTGTTAATTGGAATGTAGTAGCCACTTCAATTATTTTATGAACTATTAATCTAACTTAAAATTATGTGATTGCTGATATATTGAATCACTCGTTCTAGATAATACATTGATAAAATTAAATATTATTTTAAAGATTATAAAATTATTGTTAATAATTTTTAAATTTATAAAATTAATTTCTAAATCAATATCTAGTTAGTTATTTTTCTTTTTGTTTGATGGGAGTTTCCTTCATCAGGTTGGGTTAAAATAACACGGATGGGGCAGCTAGGAATATCTTGGTCTTGCTACTTGTGACGGTATTTTTCGTGGGAGTATAGAAAAATTTATTGGAGCTTTCCCTGTGTTTCTTGAAGTCCGGACTGCTCTGGTTGCTGAGTTTTATGAGGTATACATGTTATGGAGGAAGCTAAAAAGACGGGGCTTACTAATGTCCGGCTGGAACGTAATTCTGCTTTGGTTTGTGTTGCATTTACTGCTAGGACTGATGTTCTTTGAATGGGAAAATCAGGTTTAGGGTTACTCATATTTTTCGTGAAGGAAATGTGTGCTGATAAGTTGGCTAATTTATGATTTATTCATAGAAAATCTTTTTATTGGTATAATAGGCTACCATCTAGTATGTTCTTAGAATTCTTTATGAATAAACATAGTTTACCTATGTATTGTTTTTGTTAACATATGAGTTTTGGTATAGCCCCTTATATTTTTGTATTATCTTTTTTTTTAATAATATTTTTTTTATGTGATGACCAATGATTGTTGTTACTTGAGATGTCAGCATAACTAAGATGTCAAGTTGTATAGTGATATTTAATATTTTTATTTTAAAAAAAATGTGTTAAATCCTTAACTGAACCACCTAATGAATTTTTTTATTTTTTTTTCAGAAATGAAGTCTATAGCTCAATTGTTAACCTTGATTTAAACTAAGCAGCTAAGTAACTTTATGGGTTGGTCCTATTTCCAAGTAAATGTGGGTTTTAATTTCTTACATCATTATTTATTTCCTTTCAATATATAGTACTATTTTAGTTGTTGCATTGCATCATCTAATCGTATTTGGTGTTCTCAATAGTCCATAGCGTAATCATTCAGGTACGTTAGCCAATTAAATAGATTATAATAAGTCAAACAATAAATGTTTAGTTCTATATAATATAAAAGATAGCAAAGAAGAAAAAAATAAAATAAAAGATATATAATATTAAGTGTGTAAGATGTGTAAAGGAAAATGATAGTTTTATAATATAATTCTTGATATGATTAATTTAAAAATAAATATATATAAATAAAAATAAATTTAAAAGTAAATAATATAAAAAATATTAATATAATAGTATTAAGAGTCCTAATATAGTTGTATAAAAAATATATTCATATATAAAAAATATATTCATATATAAAAAATTCCAGTTAATGGTCTATAATTTGAATATATAACAGTTGTATGACAATGAAACATGATACACACAAGATATAGATCAATAGAATTACTTTCATTACATACAAAATGTTTCATCTACCTTTTATTACTTATACTAAGATTGATTATATTTAATAAAAAAATTGTTACTTTGATAATTAAATATTTAAAATTTATTAGTTTATAATTATGATTTGAATAATGTAATTTCAAAATTATATAATCTCATTAAAAGATTATTTTATTTCTCTTTGAAGTGATAATTTGGTGTAAAATTGTCAACGCATAAACACTCTAACTAAATATAATTTAAATGATTTTAAGAATATCTTAATCATACTTTTAACTTATTCTCTAATTTTTTTAAAAATAGTTAAAAAAGTTAAAAGAAAATATATAAAATATATTTCCGTTATTTAATAATAAGTAGAGTTATTTATTTTAAGAAACTCTTTGGACAGCGAACCTAATTTATGATTTGAATATATAAGTGTAGATTTCTTTTAACTTCAATGTGAGTTTTTTGTATTTAGTTTGTATATTCTATAAGTTAAATAAGTTTTACTCGCAAATTTCATCATAACTCATATAATCGTACTCAATTCAATCAAAAAAATTCAATACTTTTTTTTTTCAATTGGTTATTACAGCTCAATTCAACCTAAAATTTATTTATTTTTACTTCTATTGACTTCTATTGATTGTGCATTATTTAGTGAATTGAGTTGTTCTTATTTGATTGTGTATTGTTTGATGAATTAAGTAAATGAATATTAAAAAAAATCGGTATAGTTTTGCGGTGCAAGCTGACCCGTTTAATCCCTAAATTTTGCAAAACGAAAGTAGTTTACAAAAATTAAAGTCTTCTTTAAAATTTGAACTATACAATTTTAAAAAAATAAAAACAGTTTAAAATTTAGATTATACAAATTTATTTTTTGTAATATGGTTATATATTCCGATACGAACTTAAAATGACATACTCATCCAGTTGCTCCAATAATAAGTAAAAAAAAAAAAAAAAAAAAAAA